>Ga0123357_10007011_pt1 | contig 13866 bp, 10 predicted proteins | sample TergutEmb28metaG_FD_89873 | JGI IMG/M metagenome (GOLD analysis project Ga0123357, IMG submission 89873) | Embiratermes neotenicus P4 segment gut microbial communities from Petit-Saut dam, French Guiana - Emb289 P4 | ecosystem: Host-associated > Arthropoda: Insects > Digestive system > Gut ... | reverse complement strand
CTGGGTTTAAAAAAAAAAAAAAAAAAAAAAAAAATTCCATTTCATATTTTCATTAATGTATATACCCAAAATTTTGTTTCATTTTTGTATGCAATATAACATGGGTAACACTGGCTTTTTATTCTGCAGGTATAGAAAGACACCGCCAACGTCTTTTCAACATTAACTACAAGACTATTCAGTGTAAACCATGTATGCAATTCATTCAAAACAATGTTTAATTTGTACTGGAGGTTGCTCATATTTGCCTCTGATACTAATATGTTTGTGTTATCTGAAAATGACACAATTTTTTATCCCATAATATTTAGATGTAGGTCATTTATGTATAATGAAAATAGTATTGGACCTAGAATCGAACCGTGTGGCACACCATACTCAATTTCCTGTGTAGTCAAGACATACATTTCTTGCATTTTTCAGATTTTAACCCATGATTTTTATCTGGGATACATTAAAGGATAAAGTATGCAGGAATAACACTCGCAACAAAGATGTTGTGAAAGAAAGCATTCAGAATTAAGTATTTCAGTTTTACCATTAGAACTAAGAAGTGCAGTGAATATGTTTGTTATATGTGACACATGCCTGCAAGCCACTGGGAAACACTTTCCAGAACATCCGTTAAATGCAGTGAGTAGATACCTGATGTTAACCTCAATACATTGAACTAAAATACATGGGCCCTTGTCATGTCATGCTGGCACAGTGCCTGCTGTTGCAAAAGTTGATGTGAGTGTAGAGGGATGTGTGATGTCATTTAAAATACAACCATGTACTTCCACAACATTATACAGAAATTCTTGTTTGACATAAACACGTTATGGCAATGTGCACTTCATTTGTATGTACTTAGTTAAAGATTGAATGATTGTCAGTACATTACATTGTGATTGGCCTTCTAATGGAGCACGGGTCGGGAAAGCTCAGTCGGTATAGCGACTCGCTACGAGCTGGAAGGTCCGGGGATCGAAAACCGGTGGGGCGAGATTTTCTGCACCCGTCCAGATCGGGCCTGGGACCCACACAGCCTCCTATACAATGGGTAATGTGTCTCTTTCCCGGGGGTAAAGCGGTCGGGGCGTGGCGTTGACCGCCCACCCCCATCTAGTGCCGAGGTTAAAGAAAGAGTAGAGTTATACCTCTAATCCTCCTCTGGGCCTTCGTGGCCTGTTCTAGGGTAAGTTTTACCTTTACATTTACCTTTACCTTCTAATGGAGCTATAGTTCCAGTCTTTCTTAACATTAGGCTTTACGTAAAAGTGACAGTTATCATTACACTTTGGCTTCTGTACTGTGAGGGGAAGAGCCCCCTGTATGTGTTAGATAAGAGAATGTGTGGACTAAAGAGCCCCTTTGGACATGGAGGTGATTAGAAAAATCTCCACCCACATTAATAACTTGATTCTGATTATGCAGTTGTTCACACTTTAGCTTAGTCACTATATTGACTGAGCTACTGGGACACATTTGTACCATCATTTCTCAAAGCTGACATGTTATGCCTACATCAGATGCTACTATCTCAAGTAACCCATCAGTGTGCATATATGTATTTTCCACATTCTAATATCCTACCTCATCAATTAGGAATAATTTGACCATCTGGACAATTCCTTTGTTGTCCTTCCACTTTCTGGTGAGTGAGTCCCATTTTTCTGGTGTAGTGAGTATCAGGTGGTAAGTCAACAAGCTAGTGAGTTCATTTTCATCTGTGTCTCCTGTGTATTCTATACACCTCAAACCAAGAGATGAGAACTTGGGTCTCCAATCTTGCAGTCTCTCTGAACACAAGGCCTTCACTGGTGCCACTGTTGCAATCAAGAGCATTAGTTAACAAGATCTGAGGTTTTTATGTTGGTGAAAATGCATATTTCAGGCTCCTGGTTTGTAGCACAGTGTAGTGTCGTAGGTGGTTACCAGCATTTCAGTTGGTCTGACCAGACTGTCTGCCCAGTACCATCAGTGGCTGCGATTAGCCAATCCCTATGCTAAACATGACCAGGTTATACCATCTCTCCTGTATAAAATGCTTTTTTCCAGATCAGTTTTTCCTTCCTTAGAGACAGTATTTTTTGGAAAAGCTGGTTAACTATCAATGAAACAAAATGATACTACTGTTTCCTACGGTAACTTAACCCTGAAGATGAGGCAATATATGTGTCATCTTAAACATTTTTAATCATCTACCAGACTACATGGCATCACACCAAAGAACAGTGCAGTATTTAAGGACGGCTTATTTCATCATAGTGTGTGCACTATTTGCACATATGAATAACTATTATACAGCACACCCTTTCCATCTGCAGAGGTTACATTCTTTAAAAATCCCACAAATGGTCAAACTGTTGTGCATGAAGTTAAGACCTTGTGGGAAAGATGGGGCTAGGTGAACCAAAGACACCAGAAATCTGATAATGTGTAAGTTAATTATTAATAAACACAAAGCCATTTGCATTTTTCTTTATTAGAATAACATCAGTGGTCCTGACTGAAAGTTTCGTGGGGATTAGAGTAGAGGATGTGATGGGGACTGGGGACAGAGGACCTAGTGAAGAAATAGGTGATCATTTGCTTTACTTTCTTTTGCTTGTTCATACACACTTCCTTGAATGGTGTTATGAAACCTTTCACTTTAGCTTAAAATTGTGGACATCTGTCCTAGAAGTAACTGACTTCAGAGAAATGATTAAGTCGTCACCATCGGGAGGTCTTTTATCAGAACAATGGCTGTCACCTGAGACTGTTCAACAATGTATCAAAATCTTCATCTTCCATTTCACTGAACACTGTCAGCTGTTCAGTCTTCTCCTTACTTGATTCAGCTGAATGAGTTGCGAGAACTTCCAGATGTCAGTCATCTGCAAATGCAAAGATCGTTCTTTTGGAACTTGTGAGCTGACATGAGGATGTTCCTTATGTCATTCTTCTGACTGGTGATTCTCCAGAAGTTATTTGCTGCTCAGGGCTAAAGCTATTTCCAGCAACCATTTAGAATCGTGGACTTCAGCCTGTACATGGGCTCTTTACATTTACTTTTTAATCCACTATGCTGTATGAAATTCAGCATTCACTGTCATTAACAAAGGTCTCCTCACTTACATCCAACATACTGTGGTAGGTGCTACAAGTATAATAGCTCTTGAATGTTGTGGCATGTCCCTAGGTGTGGCTGTGTGAGTGAGTTGGTTATATTATCCTGTGGATTTCCTGGGACATTATTACGAACAAGAAGGACCTTGAATGCTGAATTCCTGGACTTCAGATACTTTTCAGACCATTCTTTATGGGCATGGTGTTCTCTTTTATCACCATACCACCAAATGGCAACCACTCCTGTTACTTATCATCCAGCCATACACACAAGGTGCATTCCAGCTTTTCAAAGAAGCAGTCATGAAATGTTGACAAGATTATTTGCACACAGTGGAGCACTACCTCAGTGCTTCCAATGATTTTTGATCAAATTTGTTGATAAAACAGCTCATTTATTGGGTGATTTCAGGTTTCTGCTATTTTGGGATGTTGCCTAGCATATATTGGTGATTCTTTACCATCATTTCGGGATAACCTATCAGTCCTGTCCTTAAGGGTTAAGAAGTCCAACAGTCTTCTTGGACTGCTTAACATTTAAAGATGGGTCCAATAGGCTATGCTGAAACATCGGTAACTAACCACATATCTAAGCTGCATATCATCCCAGAAGAGTGAAGATCTCATCAGAATTATACATTTTCTCATCAGATTTGTTGATTTGTTTATGCCATAAGGGCATTCAAATACAAGAATGTTAATTTCCATGTCCATCTTATCTAAAATTTCTGCTTTCTCTAAGAGACATAACTTTACCTCCCTTTTTATCTTTTGGGTTATTTACCAGCACAGTTTATGAAAGCAAAGTGCTTTCAGTATCACACGATTTTCAGTGGAAACTGAGTGACACAGGCAGGCAGATGTGGCCTCTTATGTATTACACTGTGTGATCATGCAAGCATAACCATGAATGAGTAAGGGACCTACACCATAATATACAAGGGTTGCCATGATATTCTTCCATGAATGAAAGTAACCTTGATGTGGAAACTTGCAGATGAGGAGGGCTTGCTGTACAGCTTCCATGTTCTAATTCTCAATTTATATGTAAGCTGGTATGTAAGTTTGATACTATATGAAATCTTCGTGGCAATGAAGTTTACTTACTATACACAATTTTGTATTTATCTGTGTATTCTGTTTCTTCCAATTTAATCAGCAGCCTGATGATTGCCAATTCAAAGATAGCTGTTTTTCCTGATCCAGTGGGAGCTGACACAACTATTGATACATCTGTAAGAGAGAAAAATAAATTTGTTACTATTGCTATGTTGAGGCTACAGAAAGAAGTCTCATGGATTGACTTCCTTTACATCTCACTGAAGTTGTTATATTCATGTTCATGTTCATGTCATTTATTTTTCCGTAAATCTTTTTACAAAGATATGGAAATAGTCATATTAATAATAATAAAAGAAGCACAACAAACATAGAGTAGTATATGTACAAGATGGAAGAAAAAATGTTGTCAATAAAAGAATAATATACAGTAATAAGACTTAATGCATTTGGAATATAAAGAAACAAAATCAAACTCAGCATACCATTTTATGAAAATGAAAATATGATTTACAAACAAACAGAGCATCATTCGTTTCCAGTTACATTAAAAATACTCTTCCAAAGAATAGAAGGAGTTTGATTGGATAAATCTTTTTAGAGCCCGTCTAAATCACTTGACATCATGTGACATTTCCTTAAGAGTCAATGGAAGGTGGTTGTACATTTTAATTCCTGAATAAAAAAACTCCTTTTTAAAATAACTTTCATGTGCTGAGGGCAAACGAAAATCATTTTTTATCTTGTATTAATTTTATGAATATTGGAGTTTAATTTAAATAAATCTCCATTTTTAACTACAAACATGAGTAAGGAATAAATGTACTGAGAATAAAGAGGCAAGATCTACAGTTTTTTAAACAAATCATGACAAGAGTCTCTTATTCCAGAATTTGTGATAACACTAATGGTTCTTTTTTAATTCTAAAGATGTATTTGCTATGTACTGAATTACCCCAGAATATAATCCCATAAGTTAGGACAGAGTGAAAATAATAGAAATAAATCAATCTCAATGCTTCTAGTGACATGCAAGGTTTTATTGATCTGATTGCAAAGCATGCCTTATTAAGTTTAGACTTTCCTATATACCCTTCTAGCCACCTAGCCATTCTTCCCACCAGAATGCTGGTACTGGCATCACTTATTAAAGCTAAGTGCTTTGGGTTGGATGATAGACAAGAGAAAGCAGGAGTGAAATACAAAAGTGGGACGAAACAGGGAAGCCAGAAGCCCTGTCATCCACACTACCCATGAGATATTTTTTTGTGACCTCAGTATAATATTCTTTGGTACTGTTTTGATTCTTCTCTAAATACACTAAAACAAGCTATTTGGTTTTAATAATTACTGGCAAAGCAGCATGCAACCAACTTTCTGCATGGATCAGGAGTCCTTTCTGAGAAGCTAAAAAGGACCACAGCTAGTCAAGAAACTTCCCAGAATCATTATTGCACTCACAAGTGCCCACCACCTGTCCCTATAACGCAGTATATAAATCATAGGAAACATTTACAAGAGTGTTGAAATATGTGGTTACTGTCATACCTGAATACAAAACATCATCCAGTACTTTTGACTGTATGAAATTAAAACATGGATATGAAGCAAATATATGTTGATATTTTGTAGCTATGACAAGTTAAAGATATTTATATGGAATTGTATTTTCGTGGTAACTAATAGGTACTCAGTTATCTCTTCAATCTTAGGCACTTTAAGTCACTGTTTTTTCACAGCAGAAAGTTCATTTGAAAAATTAGGTTCTTGAGATTTGTTTTGTCTGTAAATTTTTTAATATTACTGTTCTTAGTTTCTTCCACATCTGTCATTTACAATATCAAAGTGTTTCACGCCTCTTAGTTCTGGGATGAGATGCCATGTAGTTTGGCAGAAAGCTGGCGATGTCCAAATGATCCTGCTGCTTTGTTCTTCTGTACTGAAGAAGGAGGCAGCAGATTTCTCCAAAATGTTGGTACTTATCCTTCAAGGTACAATGCATCACATCCCAGGAGACAGTGATCTTTACAGTCACCTTCATGAGAATCTCAAATCTGATGTTCTAAGTGCACATTGCAGTGGCTTGTGAAGTGGAACAGCCAAGGTTCATTGCCCCCCTCCATATATTATGTTCAGAAGATATTAAAATAAAACCATTGTTCTTATTCACTTATTTTCTTTAATGCTAATATCATCATGTGCCTGTTAAATTCTACTTAAAAAAAATTCCTTGTGGTGACAGATATAATTACTTTTCACACACTGATTATTCTTAGGTTGGAAATGATTAGCTTATTTTATTCAGTGCCATATGTTAGCACAGTTATGAATACCTTATACATCCATGGTACGGTTTGCACATTATTACTGATTTATAGACATGGTTGTGATTTTTCATTATTTATTGATAGAATCAGAATTTGAATTTGAGTCAACTTGGGCAGATGCAATCTGCCTAGTTTCATAGGATTTTTGTATGTGTCTAAAACTGTTCTAAAACATGGAACATGTAGGCCCGTTTAAAGTCATACTTTTTGTGAACATGTTTTGTAATAATTTCCATTATGTGTGTTTGTCATTCTCCATGTTTTCAAATTGATTACTAAAAATCTACTTAGTTTTGAAAAGCCATTTTTACCACTGAATTTGATCTATCCCAAATAATTTTTCTGTCAATAAGACTAACTATGTCTAGCACAAAAACTCATGTAAGGATTCTAAGATGAAGGTTTATAGATTACAATTTGGACACTGTAATATAAATTAATCTTTTTAAGTTGGTAACCACTGCCATATGAACAAATTCTGCCTCACCTTCCTGCTCTTTCATACCATCCAACACTCTTCCCCCTCTCTAAATTATATGAGTAGATTGTTAATTTTGTGATGTTCCACTACTAAATCAATGCCTGAAATAAAAGTAACTTACTCGTTCGTATGTAATTCAGTTCATTTAATGTTAACTCTATTTGTTTAGTTTGAGCTTGTGCAAAAATTCCAATATATATCACCACTGAATATAAGTACTTGTCACAAATGTTTCTGCTGCCTTAGATGTTAAAAGGCACTAGTGCGTTACATAAAAATTTGGAAACAATTCTTGAAGAGGAGCTGTATATATGAGACTTGTGAAATGTAATGATGTTAGTAATGCTGATACCCTACATGAATTAATGCAGTGTGCATATAAAGGATACGTATTTCATAAATTGAACGCAAGACATTGTCTCTTCTTTCTGATGATTCAGAATTAAGTATACCATTTCCAGTTTGGACATCTGTAGCTATGAGTGAGGAATCGAAAGAAAATATTTCAGAAATATCACTTCCTTCCTCTTCATAATTAGTAGCTCTAGGTATGTGTAATACATTTTCTTCCACATATTGATCATCATCATGTTGATAAAAAGTAAAATTATTACTTGATTCGAAAATATTGTTTACATCTGTGAAAGAATACATTTTTCTTTTCGTAATTAATGATAATAATACGGCATTAACTGATTGTGTTGTGTTCACCACATTCTTCGAGCGTAATTTCAAATGACCGCCATACTACATTGCAATTATGAAATTCCCTGAACCGAAAGAGAAGTTTGTCTGTAATAAAAAGCTGGAGGTGGTATTTGTTACAACTACGAGATATAAAGTTGTGTTCTGGTTCTGTAAATTTCAAGTGTTTACAAAATAAATTTTAAAGTTTTATCAAATCAGTATATTTAAGAAATAAATTGTTTATGCGATGTTAAAAATTGTCGGTTAAGAAGTTGGCCATACTGGACACGGATCCTCAAAAATGAAATGGAGGTTAAATAAAGTGGCGAAATGTTGTGGTAGATTAGCATGATAACAGCATCTACAGTTCAGTATTGAGTACGTTTTGTATATCAGGGCCCATTCAGTGAAGGGATTGTTATGATGTTTAGTTATTTGCAGTTTGTACTGTAGTCTTCCTTGGTTGTGATTTTTGTAATGGCCAGGTATGAGTAGCGATGTCCAAGGGAGCAGTGACCAGGTTATATTGGTCACTGGTGGATATGACCACACAATTAAGTTATGGCAAGCTCATACTGGAGTTTGCCAGCGAACGGCACAGCACACTGATTCAGTATCCTTTACATGAACCATTAACGCTTCAAATGTTATCCGTCTGGGATTCATGTGTTTCTTTGAGAGCCCAGTGGGTGGGGAGGTTCGTGATGTCAAGAGTTGTGCAATCAAGGGATGTAGTTTGCAGTCCAAAAAGGACTTGATTTAAAATATGCCATCAGAAAATAAGAGAACTTTTAACGAGCGAAGAAGGTTAAGGATTTAGTGAACTAAGTAAGTTATATAATTCCTTGCTGATGATGTTAATTTACTGTCACATATAGACTGAAGAACCAAGTGCGGTTGGACCTTTGGACCCTAAAGATGAAGACACCAAGCTGTTACAAAACGTCGGTAACCACATTCCAATCTATACGGTGTCATGTCATAAATGACTGTAATTTTGATCATCATTACTGTAAGAACCCCAAATCTCTCAAAAAATGTAGGTTTGTTCACAGCAATAAGCCTTTTCAGATTTAATAATGGCAAACAAGAGTTAACAAGCATTCAAAGAGAAAGAAATGTAACATTAGCTTTTACTATGATATCTCAAAAATGAAACTCATTTTTGGAGTCATGTTGACGAAACAATGAAGAGAGACAAAGGCCATAATTGTATGCCACTGAAGAGACAAAAGTACAGTACTGTAAAAGGAACTGCTTGTACTTCTTACCACAAGTCTTTAGTATTATAGGACAAATTAGAAATTATGTTTAAAAAAAAAAACTCAGGTATTTGTATCCAATTATGTATGTATCACTTGCTTCAGCACTGTACCTGCACAATGCTTCTGCTGCAAAACTCAAAAGCTGCGGTTCTACCAACATTTCTAATACATATACCATTGCAGTGTATAACTTTAAAATAAAGGATAAATAAAGAATCTTAGCTACTGAAGATTCACATCTTGTGGAATGTTATGCCATACTGGTGGGTGAACCATCAAGTTGATTAAGACCAGGGGAAACAACACCCTTGCACAACTGCCCTGTCTGTCCCAAGAAGGTGGCAGCATCAGCAGCACATGGCTTCAGCAGGGAGCATCACATCCTGCTTCATGTCAGTAAAACTCTGTGCCCAAAATCCTGTTACATGGCCCATTTCGTCATGGAGGCAATTGAGATTGAACTCCATCCTTACAGCATGGACATGGAGGATTGCTTTGTCTTCAGCAGGCTATCAAAACCTCATTCATTCACTGATAGAAGGCAGAGGGACCCTCATCTAGATGGTGATCTTAATTTAATTTAATTTGTAACCCGTTTTTGACATACAGAAACTTCAAATGACCGATCTCAGGATTACACACATCTGTGTGCCGTCCTTTCATCACCTCTACAACTTCCCACACTCCACCAGAACTGCTTCTCATACCAATCTCAAGTAGTCTCATTGGATATCTTGCAATGCTAAGGAGCTCAAGCACTTTAGTTTTCCCTATTTAACCGTTAACTGACCTGTGCCTGCATATGTGAATGTAGATTAAAAAATCCCTTAAAATTCATTTTATATATATTTATAAAACAAGGGAATTTACTGCATTTTTAAGAAATGCTACATAATCTCTGTTTTTATTTTCCACAAAATGACATTTATTTTCTGTTCATATAATACTCACATTTTTCATAAATCATGTGCAGAAAGTTATATATCAACCTGGATGGATGAAGGTCTACTTATTCATTTTTATTATTATTTCAATTTGACATTTTTCCATCCTGGACACTCTTTATTGCATTCCCAGCAGCACTATGTAATCACGGCAACATTAAATAAACAAATTACTTATCTCCCACCCATCTATCATTTCACTGCACAATGTAGCGTAACTGTCTGGACCTCACACCCAACAACTAGTGTAGCGCAGCCAGTCTGTCATTTCCCTGACCTTCACCATCACTCCGATTGGTTTATCATCTCCCTACCACTCCACTCTTCCTTACCTGTACAATATACCCACATCTTCCTGTTCAGCTATTTGTCTTGGACGTCTTGATCCCAAAGATGGGAGCACTGTGATTCTGCAAAATGCCAGTAAAAATATACCACCAACATGACATAGCACTGCAGAAGTCTTAAATGGTGACCAACATCACCAATTCTTACAATACTTTTGAAAAAGACATTTGTTTTAAACGTGAAAATATTGAGCAGGTTGGTGTGGCAGTAACACTTTAGGTGGTGCACTAGTTATCTGTAGGTTTTTTTTTATTTTTTTTTTTAAATTCCTCCAGGCAAGTTCAAGAATTTTATCACTATCTGTCGCAACTTCATTCAAATCCCTTCCAGTTTGTAATTCACTAGTCATTCAACCATCTGTTCTATTTTATCTTACATACTGATGGCGTCGTAACAGAAACCACACCAAATAGAGAAAGATGTAAGATTAATGGCTTTTCATAACACATACAGAGTTGTAATGATGGGCATTGTCACTTTTTTGAAGTAATGATGTATGTAGCGAACAAAACAAATCACAGGAATGATTTCATATAGGTTTTCAGAGCCATGTGATTACTGAATACAATAACAGTTTTATTTGCAATCATGTATTCAGGCGGAAGTGTTACATTCTTCCCCTATCAGATTTTCATACTGAATAAATTTACTTGATAAAGTAATAAATAGAAAGAACTATATATATATATATATATATATATTTGATACCTGTTAGAATATATTCCTTAATGCAAATATAGCAAGTGAATGCATTGGACATTACCCCAGACAAACAGCTGATTGCTGCTGCAGGTAAACAATGGTTAAGTAACTTACACAAGAGCATGTTTTACAACAGGCCCACTCAACCTTTAGCTCGTGGGTAAAATGTTGCTCGTGACACAACGTTACGCTGCTAGCAAGGACATTTGAAATGAGAAAACATCTTTTAAACCTCTCCCTGGCTAAACTGAGATACAATGCTGAAGCAATTTTGGAAACCTGAGAGATGTTCAATTACTAATTCATGCAGTAAAATGAGCTAAAAGTAGCAACACCCTAGCTGAGGTAGAGAATTGTGTTTTTGCATGCATGTTCCTTACTGTTACCAGTATATTTGTATTTTAGATGGTGGGTAGACAAATACACAGGTATAACTGTACATATAATTATACATAGTGTACACTTATTCGTTCTTCATCCTGTGTGTTGTCCGCATGCAGACCAAATTTTGCAGTAGTTGCCCATGCCACATAAAAGGTTGAGCAAGCCTGATGTACAGTGATAAGGTTAAGGTTATTTATTTGTCTTAACATAGTTTTGATTAAGATAAATGGAGACACTAATTTAATTGAAATATCAGTTTGTAGTTTTCTCGTGATGTGTGATTTTGTTGGTGGTTTTCAGCTTTCAGAGAAACAAAACTCCTTTCATCTTGATAGGCACTTCTGTCCTGAGGATGGAGGCACCATGTTCCTCTGAAACATTGCCAATTCTGTACAGGATTACACATTGTTGACACAGACTTAATCCATTGTGTGATTAAAATGTGCCTATTCCAGTGGCTGTGCGGCCTAAAGCAGTGTCTGCAGCTGCTCACTTGCTGAGATTATGGGTTTGAATCCCGCCAGTGTTGTGTGTTGTCAGGTAGAGGTCTCTGCGTCGGGCTGATCACTCGTCCAGAGGAGTCTTACCAAGTGTGGTGTGTCTGAGTGCAATCATGAATCCTTGAAAATGAGGGGGGCCTTGGCCCACTGGGGCTGTTGCATCATGGTAGTGATTAAAATGCGGTAATTATAAAAAACAGTACATATCAGAGACTGGCTTTGTTCCTGTCTGTAGGCCAAAAAAGGGATAAGGGGAATCCCACCCATTGTCAGTTGGGCCATTTAGATAGAGCTAATCCTCATCAATAGGCATAGAATTGATGCAGAGGGGTGAAAGTATAAGACTGCTGGCAGTACTGATTGATACAAATGTGCTACCATAAAACTGTGGTGAGTAGGCTTGTAACACCTTGAGTGAAAAAGAAGAGTAGAAGATGGTATTATGTTGCAGGCAAACAAGATGAATAAATAAGTGTTTGAATTTGCAAGTGCAAATGTCGATTAAAGAATAGATAGGCAGAAATGAAATTACTAACAGGAATACAGTGATGGAGATGCTGTATATGGCTGGGGTTATGAGTCCTGCTGGATGGTGGATGTCCACGTTGGGGAGAAGACTGTACTTAATTTGTTCATGGGATTCTCTGTGAGGAATGTGTATGCTGCTGTTTTATATTTCCACCATTTTGTTTGGCTCTGCCTGTGGTGCAGTGGTGGTGTCCCATTTTATTGTACAAGTTTTTAAAAAATATACTGGGCAATCTCTTGACTTCTCCATCAACTGCCATTTTAAATTGTTTCTGTTTTCTTTAATTCTGGCTTGTAGTCATTTACCATTTTCACCTGTACAGCAGCTCCCACATTCGCATGGAATGTTATAGAATCACTTCTTTGCCTGGGGGGGAATATCAGTTATTGTGGCACAGTTTTGGAGAGTAATTTTCAGAGTGTGTTATTGGTTTCAAGACATCGGACATTATAATGGATCCCTGTCTGAACATCAGCTTATATGTGATGTCGATGTGCTGGGTGACAAGTGTGCCTGTCTCTTGCTTGTTGCAGGGTATCAACATATTCGCATGTATGACCTTAATTCAAGCAATCCAAACCCTATTATTAACTATGAAGGAGTGTCAAAAAATGTGACAGGTGTTGGTTTCCAGGAAGAGGGGAAATGGATGTACACAGGGGGAGAGGATTGCAGTGCAAGAATCTGGGACCTCAGGTACTGCAGTAGGGTGCTTGATGAATCAGTGAATCATGACAGTTATTATCATTTCTCACATATTCATCGAATACAAGAGCCAGTTTGGTGTATAAGGTTCACCACCAACATCACCACAACCTGCCACTGGACACTGTCTCAAGCCATTTCCAGCTGTCTCCCATCTCCACTGTTTATCCAAGGTCGTTTTGAAGTTTACCTTCATTGCCTTGTTTATGTAACACATAGCCTTTCTGAAAAAGGTTTCCCTCTTGTAATTTTCTAATTCATTCTTTGTTATTTTAGCCATATGTCTTTCCCATTAAAAGCTCCTTGCATTTTACTGTAGTAACATGAGATGACTGAGGAGTAAATTTTAATTCCAAATTATTGCACAGATGTAGTTATGAACATATTTATAATTAAATCAGTGCAATAAGTTGGAAATAAAAATTTACTTATAAATGTATTCAACTAAATGACTTGTGTAAGTCACTCACTTCCTCATTAAGTAAAGTCCATTGTAGCTACATGTTAAACCCACCATAACCTACATTTTGCTGTCCTAACAACACCAGATTACCAGTACAAGTTACACAGTTTCTTGTGCAATAGTCTCCAACCCACCTACATATACAGCCTGTGATATCCTACACTTCACCAAACTGACAGTTCTCAGTGACCTGTATAAATCACAGAGTTTCTGATCATGTAATATCCATCCTAGCGACATCCCCGGCCTATCGTGTCCTACACATCACTACCGTAACATTGCTCAATGACCTGTATAAATCACAGTGTTTTTCATCATCCTAGCTACATACCCAGTCTATCATGTCCTACACATCACTACCGTAACATTGCTCAAT
>Ga0123357_10007010_pt1 | contig 13867 bp, 10 predicted proteins | sample TergutEmb28metaG_FD_89873 | JGI IMG/M metagenome (GOLD analysis project Ga0123357, IMG submission 89873) | Embiratermes neotenicus P4 segment gut microbial communities from Petit-Saut dam, French Guiana - Emb289 P4 | ecosystem: Host-associated > Arthropoda: Insects > Digestive system > Gut ... | reverse complement strand
TCTATCCGCAAAAGTTGGCACTAACTTCGCCTACCGGCGGCGGCCGCTCTGTCGGTATGGTTCGCTCGCGGACTAAAGCCACGGAGTTTAGTTTTATATATATATACTTTGTCAGATCATCATCAGGGAGCTTTGTTCCTTGCTAAAGTTATATTATGGTATTCACAATTCAATTCTTATTTGCAAACGAATTGAATTGTGAATACCGTAATATAACTTTAGCAAGGAACAAAGCTCCCTGATGATGATCTGACAAAATTGAAACATGTCAGAATTTTTTAAAGTGTTTTAAATGTGTTTTATGTGAAATTATATGTGCATTCATTGGTTGATAAATTGAAGTGATTCTACGAAAATGCACGGTGCTACAATAAGATTTATAGTTAAACCCACTGTACAGACACACACAGTAGGATAAGAGGTACTGTGTGATGAATGTCTGTCACTACTTGTTACACATTTAACATTAAACCAACTGCACTTTTCTTGGTTGGAAGGAATGCAGAATAAACGAAGGAAATGACGGTCACAACATAAAATTTATGTCTAGATGAATATATGTGTTAAGGTTGGAATATTAAAATCTCTTACACACATCTGTGGAGGACCACAGTAGCACAGTGGTTAAGGTGCTGCGCTACAAATTGGAAGGTCACTGGTTCGATTCCAGATGGTGTCATTGGAATTTTTTATTGACATAATCCTTCCGATTGCACTATGGCCCTGGGGTTGACTCAGCCTCTAACATAAATGAGTACCAGGAGTATTTCCTGGGGGTAAAAACGGCCGGTGCGTAAGGCTGACAACCTTACCACCATTCTGGGCCAATGTCACGTAATTTGGGAACCTTAACTTCCTGGAACCCTATGGGCACCTCAGGCCTGTAATGCGACTGATTTACCTTTTCACCTTTACACACATCTGTGAATTCAAGAAAAGGCAAAATGATAAGTAGTAAAACATAACTCACCAAATTTGGAATTACTTCATTTAGCAAGCGCAACCAGCCAACAATAGACTGCTTTGGATGTTCATTGGTAGATGCACATAGACGGCACTCTGCATTTGGTAAATATTCCCACGCATTTGTTGCTATCATATAAGACACATCTGGAAGTAATTTTTTATTACTGTTCCCTTGATGAGATCCCGTGTCACACATTTCAGATGGCTCTCTTCTTTCCACTTCAGTGTCACCAATATCTGCCGTTGGTTCTCTACAGGCATTCTGCAGGTCACTTTTGTTTCCACTTGAACTAGCATGTTCTGTTGCACTACTTTCTGTCTGTTTGTCTTCTACCAACGGACTGTCCTCCTGTACTGGCTCTTCTGCACTGTCTTCCTGTACTGGCTCTTCTACACTTTTTTGAACTATATGAGGTAGCTGTTTAACTCTGCCATTATTGTACGCACAGCTACGAATTCCACTGCCTAGATGGGGAAGTAGCTGACTTCCAGCCTCTTCACGTGTACCTAAAAATAACAAAGTAACATGGCAGTATTAATGGTTATATACTGGATCAATGGAAATTAAGAGTTTATGAATAGGAGTGACATGTTACATGTGCAGTCTAGTTCTGCTCTCCCTCTATCCTTCCTACCCAATTTCAGGACTGACAAATATCCTTTGGATGGGGAACCACTAGACCATCACCCCTGCTTGGTATGTGGGGTAGTCTCATTTTTAGTTATAGTTTAAACCCACAACACCACATAGGATTCTTTTGTTTCTTTTTTTGTATTGTTTGTTTATTCAGTTTAAGGGGCATGCAGACTGGATGCAGGCTCATATATTGTAACTGAGAAAGAGCCACATGTATCCATTACAATTACTTCTCTTCTTATTACATTTCTTACTACTGTATTAAATTTGTGGGCTGGTAGCTCAGTCAGTATAGCAACTGACTACGGGCTGGATGGTCCGGGACTGAATCCTGGTGGGGACGAGATTTTCTGCCCGTCCAGACCCTGAGGCAGCCTCCTGTAAAATGGGTACCGGGTCTTTCCCAAGGGTAAAGTATGGCCGGGGCGTGCTGCTGACCAATCACTCCCTTCTAGAGCCACGGTCATGGAAGAGTATAGCTGTACCTCTACCCACCCTCTGGAACAACTGGGGCCAGTAACAGTATCACTTTACCTTTTTACTGTATTAAATTGTTACTACAGTTCTGTTTTTGTGTACAGCACACTACTTATACCTCCTATGCCTCCACCTGCTTGGTTTGGGGTCCTCCAATTAGGGTAAGGCCAAATGAAGGAAGTGTGCTCCATCTCTGACTATTGTACAAGAAACTACATAAATATAATTTTGTTTATTAGAATAAAATGGCCATGGACACGGTACAGAAATGTACCAAAGAATGAAGGAAACACCTTTATACTTGAATCTCTCTGCTTGTTAACGAGATCTTATCTTTGTGTTTGTTGTTAACACAATGGGTTTGATCCTGCTTGTATGAAACATCATCATGTACTTGACTCGGAATCATCTTGTATGATTCCGAACATTTATTACACTGTTACTTGTATTACTCTCGACATGTTCTATATCCCGTTTTATTGTTATTGTGGATTCATGGAACACAAATAAAATACAAATACAAATACAGGTTGGAATGGTTAGTCTGGGGCAGACCAAACCTTAACTTCTGAAAACTGGTAGTACATATACTCATGAAACAAATGTATAACAAATGCAAATATGACTGAAGCATCGATTTTCACCTTCATTAAATCCCATATTCTGAATATCTTGTACAAAGCAAGTGAAGGCAACTTTTTATGTTTATGTACTCTGTACTACATGGAACACTATTTTTACAAACTACGTGGTGCACCCATTCCTTCAAGAGGATACTCAGCTGGTCAGGAAATTCCGTAGTTTATGAAACCCTAATATGCATTACCCTCTTCCAATATCTGCTATCAAACCCAACCCTGAACCAGTTGAATGCACCCAGTCACTTCATGGCACATTTCTGGTAATTATGTCCTTACCTACCTACAGGCATCCCAAATAGTCTCTTCCTGTCAAATGCTCTGCTCTAAAGTTTATGTGCAGTTCCCTGATCAATAACCTATATGAATTTCTCATCACTTCTGCATGTGCCAGATGTCCCACCCATTACATTTCCCTTCATTTAATTACCCTAACAATAGCACATAAAGACTACTATAACCCCCACAGTGTAAACTCTCTTTCTTCAGGCCAAAATCTTTTATTCATTTCTTGTTTTCAGTCACAATCAAATGAATGTGTTCCTTCAAAGGGAAAAGCCATATCTGAGAAATACAAAATGCTCTGTTTAATTCCTAAACTTTTATAAATTTCATTCTCAAACCCTTTTGATGAGCCAGAACAACAAAAGACTTTTAACTGAACAACAGTTCTTCACACTAACCTATTCTGTCATTTCTCCACAAGTATACATCAGATATGTTATCACCAATTCCATATCAGTGAATAGTCAGGAATTATTTTATGTCCTTTTATAGTTGTGTCCTGTATTCTAGTCACAAGACATTCACACATACCTAGGGAACATCCTTCTTCCAGAATTTGTATTACTTTAATTCATACGTGTAATGCAGCTTAGCATGTAAGAATTTACTCACAGAAGTAATTAAAGCACTTTCCCTTAACACCTTTCACTGTGAAGGTAGATGTCACCCTACTGCCAGACAAATATTGTGTAAACAGAATGTTCGGCAATGTAATGGCCTAACTGCAGAGGCATGTTCTACAAGTCATTTGGCACAAACAATACCTAATTAACTATGGGTTATTAACAGGTAGTTGCGAATTTATTTTTAAACTACTTAGTTTTGTTTCACATAACACAGCACTTATTATTTTTATTGCTATGACATTTTCCCAGGGTAATATTCCTAAATTTGAGGCTAAATTTTTTCCAGCGATTTCAAACATATCTTCTTTCCTGCAATCTGTCACTGATGGCAGACAATACAGTGTAACTTGGAGAAGCTTTTCTTTTCCTTCAAAATATTGTTTGTGGGGTGGCTGCACAGTCACATGTGATATCACTTGAATGATTTGACAGGGCTGGTACGTTAAATCTCAGAGTATTTACTTCTCTGTCTACAGAAAGATCTGAACCTTCTCTTGGACCATTTTCCTAAGCATAATAAAACTCAAACAATAACAGGAATAATAATTCAAACCAAAAGCCTGCCTTGAGTAATAAAAAATACTGTTCATATTCTTCTGTTACCAACTAGTGAAAGAATGGGAAAGAACTGTAAAAGGCTTTGAGAAAAAAATGCAACTTTCCAAACTGTCTCGGGACTGGTGATGGCAAGTGTGCTGCAATGGATCTGCCACTTGGAGCTGGTTCATTCTTCTTTTATTACAAAGATTACAATAGTCAAGTACTTGTAAGAACAGCAGATTCAAGTTCAGGAATTAATTTTTTTCAGTTTTGGAACCAATGGTCATGTATCTGATGGGGTTGTCTTAGAGTACACAGACTTTGACAAGCTCAAGTGGAACGTGAAAATACCAGAATCAAATGCTGTAAAGGCAAGAATGTTGCAATATGTCTTTGTTGGTGATGAGGTGTTTACTTTAAGAGAAGATTTTATGAACCCTTATAATGCACAACAATTGACAAAAAAAAAGAAGAATCTTCAATTACCAACTCTCCCATGCCCGAAGAATAATTGAAAATGTTTTCACTATTTCAGAAACAAAACTGGGTATATTTAAAACTCAAATTAAAATTTAGCTGGACCATATTAAGGATACAGTCATGGCTAGCTGAACTGCACAGTTTCTTATGCAGAATATCACCTGAAATGTATATACCATCCAAATGTTTTGACACTAAGAACCTAGAAAATGGTACAGTTTTAAGAAATGACCCATCAAGCATGGCAACAATGAAAAGGGGAAAAGATTGGAACTATTAATTGACAGGCAAAGAAACAATATATCAATATGTGGAATACTTCAACAATTAACCCTTATCCTGCTAACGTGCCACAATGAATGGGCTGTCTGAAGATCCATCACTGGGTCATATAATTCAACGTATGCTACTAAGTGCTGTGTTCCTTTCTTCAATACCCTCTTCCAGATTACTACAGCATGTCCCATTAAGCCTCTGAGCAGTATACTTATGCCTCTAAAAACACTGAGCTGTACCTTGCAAATCAACTTCTTACACATTCCACATACAGCAATTAATTAACACTCTCTACTCCCACGATAGCAAGTGTAAGGTTAAAAGGACAGGTAGACATTGCATCAGAAACAATGGGCCTTAAAGATGCACCATGTATGGTGACATACTATATAACATAAAGTACTATTATTAGAAGACCCTAATACCATGTATGTGGGCACTACGCTGCAGAATACTTCTCGTAACATAACGCTTTCAGCAAGTACTCCTCTTAGCAAACCATTAACAACAGGTATTTCAAACACTGAAGTCTGAAACAATTTTTATTGACCCCACCTCATCATTCACCATTAAGATATACACCTTTAAGACTGACTTATTTCATACATACCAACATCCATCTTTTCTTCAACATTAGCTGCTTCAGCCTCAAATTTATCCTGTACTTGTAGCTCTACAAACTTGTCAAGACTGCCATTCCTGCAGTGAGAAAAAACTAAGATATTTTACACATTAAATGAGGCCACAAGACAAATGTGTACAAACAAAAACCAAGTACAAGATAGTCCACTAATAATATTTACCCTATGTGTCTGAAATTAACATAGTGGCATTTTGATAAGGTTTTTATAAAACAGCAAAAATACAAGTATTACAGCTTAACAAACAATTGGTAAATCTTCACCTATCTACCAGTCGCGCATAACGTGAGACCACATGTCTCTCCCTGTGTCTGAAATTAAACAGAATGGCATTTCAATATGGTTTTTATACAATAGTACACACATGTGTATTACAACATAACAAATGTCTGGTAAATTTTCACCTATCTACCAGCCGTGTGTTAAAATCAGACCACATGAAGAATCTAATTTCTCCTTCCACAACCCTCATGCTGCCAACTTAAAAACTGAGAAGGTAAAAAGAGGCAACTTATAAAAGCAAATACAGACCTATCCTTCTTTTAAAATACATTATTAACTGGAGCCAGTGCAAAGCACTCATGAGGCTACATAATAAAATCAATTCTAGGAAACCATGTGTAAGCAGTATTAGTAATATCACTCCCATTCCAAATGAACACAATAAGTCTAACAATCACGTAAATATATAAAAAATATCACTTGTGAACAAATTTTATAAATGGCACATAGTTATAGACTGACTGAAGTTCCCAAGTTTTTATGGAATGGAAAAGAATGTGAAAAAACTAAAGCAATCGAATCTCAGGGCAACCATTTGAGTTCATATTATGATCAATCAAAAACAGCTGAGGGGTGTGGAATATTTCAACTATTTTGGAAGCCTGATAACAGATGATGTAAAATGTACATGTGAAATCAAGTCCAGAGCTGCCATGACAAAAGCAGCATTCAACAAGGTTTTTTTCACCAGCAAATTGGACTTAAATTTAAGAATGTACCTAGTGAAATGCTACATTCTGAGCACAGCTGTATGTGGTGCTGAAATTTGGACACTTCAGAAAGTAGAACAGAAATACCTTGAAAGTTTTGAAGTGTAGTGCTGGAGGAATCATGTGAAAAACCAAGAAGTATTACAAAGAGTCAGGGGGGAAAGGAACATCCTACATAAAATAAAACACAGGAAGGCTAACTAGACAGGCCACATCTTTCATAGGAACTGCCTTCTAAAACTCATTATTGAAGGAAAGATATACGTGAGATGGGACGATTGGAAAGAAGATGTAAGCAGGTGCTGGATGATCTTAAGAAAACAAAAAGATATTGGAAATTGAAAAAGGAAGCACCAGACTGCAATGTTTAGAGAACATGCTTTGAAAGAGGCTATGGACCTGTGGTAAGACATACTTCAGGATGATTAGTGATGCCAGTCAAGGCTTCAATGACAAAGTCACAATATTACTTACATACATTAGTATGTAATATAATAGCCTCACTCAGGAAAGGGACAGGTGGCGGGCACTGTGAACGCAGTTATAAACCTTTGGGTTCCATAAAATGCTGGGAATTTCTTAACTACCTGAAAACTGGTCAGCTTCTCAAGGACTCTGCTCCATGGAGTAAGATATAATAATAACCTCAGTACTGAAGCATACTACTCTATAATGGGAAAAAAATGAGAATAACTAAGTCTACTTCATTCTACTAAATAACCTAAAAGAAGCACAACTGGTTTCATTGTTTCATTCTTCTCAAAGCTCAATTTTGTTGGATATGACAAAAAATGGAACGGTTTTTTTAAAATTCATTCTCATATAACAAAATTTTATGTACATTTACAAGTTAGTGAATATCTACACTCCAAATGGCAGAAAAAATGTAGGTCAACACAAGAAAACCTGCAGAGACCAATGGCCATGAGGATGGAAAAAGTATGGATTGATTTACACTTATTTCTTATAATGATAAATTTATTTAATTCCAAATGCCCAAAGTGTGAGACAAAACACCACAAAATCATGTAAATTCACAAATTACTAACCTCACAGATGATACAACCTTATGGATCTCTGACTCTGAAGGACAAATTTCAGAGTTATCAGACGATGTTAAAAACAGTGTAGGTATGGCACCCCGTTTGAGACGCAACCTTTGAGGATTAGTGAACTGATCAGTTGTAAAATGACGACGGCACACATACTTGGAAAAGGAATAGGCATTTGCTTCTTCAATTTTCAGTTTAGGGTTGTTTACAGCTCGAACCCAGTCCTCTGCACTGAAAACATAATTGATATGGATTACACATGAAACTAGGGACAAACTTTAGTAAATACACAAGTTCATGTTTTAATTACATTCTAACTAAATGAGTCACTGTACAGGGTACAGCCCTTCTTCAGAAACTGTTGTTCTGCTTATCAAGAAATTCCCTCCCTTCTATGGAACACAAAGGTGCACTGCCAGACCATACCCTCAGCTGACTCGATTCTCAATCCCTGCACCTACATCTTTACGGTTCAAGTTAACATTATTTAACAAGCATATAATCACATAAGTAAAGGTACATATGCCCCTGTCATAATTAAACACCATGCAATTATGGCATATGTGGAAGTGGAGGTACAGATTCACCCATTCTTGACCCCAAAACAAGATCGGGTTCAGCACTCAGCATAACGATTCAGCCACTTTACTGACAAGAAAGAATCCCATAATACCCACTGCATAACAGGCTGGGTGTGGCCACAGAACTTCTCTAGACACTTTGGACAACAGACAAACCTCCTTACTTGCTGGGAATTGAATGCTGATTTCTTCATCATACAACCCTTGGCCTAGTCACTGCACCAACTGAGCTACTCCAGCTCTGTGCATTCATCTATACTGCAGCAATGTGCCTCTATGTCAAGATTGGGTAACTATGCATTTTCAAACAATCTAATCAGATTCAGCATCCAACAGAGGCTCTTGGGTAAATGGACTGTGCTGAAGTTGAGATGTTTCACCAAGACAAACATTCTGTCTCTCACATTGGAGGTCGAGGTAAGCTGGATGATACAGTAAGTTATATAAGAAGACTATCCCTCAGCCCCACAGGAAAGAGATGGGGACTAGTACCCCAGTCTAGGCCAACAGAAAGAATCAACAGCAAAATGTGACAAACAAACTTGATGAGGGGCACCACGTAAGCCACAAAGTAATTCACATATAAATATTTCCGCATGGTCACCCATTCCAAGGTTCAAACACCTTCTCTGTTATCCAATGAACGGCACCCTTACGGGTCTGAGGGACAAGCTGCCTATATCCTAAACACTTTCTCACCCTACTCCCTCCAAATCTAAAGATAGAGGCAGCAAGTTCCTCCAAACCTTCAATCACACAGCAAACTTGCTGGACCTAGGTGGTTAGAATCCTGTTCTGAAATGCCTTTATAATGTTCCACACAAACTTCAGACACCAAACAGGAGAGCAGATACTGGGTATATTTTCACAGGGACGTTCTCCATGACGATTTGTACTCCACCTAGTACTCATGACCTTAATTCGGCCTCATGTTTGAGTACGAGTACATATAAATGGTTTACTTGTCGCATGATATAAATAGAGCCAAAATCCAATTCCGTTACGGTGTTCTGAAATACAACGCCGTGTACTTTCGTACACAGTTAAAAAAGATTTCGGTTAATTCAGTCTATGTTGTTTCTCCAGATTTTCTCTGTTGAAATGGATACAAATATTTCGCTCAGATAGAACCTGATCCCTGCAAAATAAAATATGTGCACTGACTAACGCAACCGCATAACAGAATACATTTTAGTTAACTTAATTTGGATCCGTTTCTCCAGGGTCTCTGTATTGAAGTATATAAACGTTTCGCTCAGATAACATCTGATCAGTATAAAGTATGTGAACTAACTTTGCAACGCAACCTCATAGCAGAAACAATTACAACAGCACTGACATAACCTATTCGTTTTCAAGGTATGTCGCCTTTATAGAACAGTCGTACAGTGCACAGAAATCTATATCGCAAAAAGGTTATTTGAACACTTACAACTCCTTACTGGTGGGAAATCTATGACACTTCTCCCTTGATTTATTATCATGGTTTACACACGTTGGTACCCAGCAATCTGGAGCCCTATTACGCTTCTGTGCCATTCCTTCGTACTAAAGCAGAAGTACAAACTGTCCTCATATCCGATTCCGACCACTACCGGTCGCTGTAGTTGCCGTCCTGCAAACGTTTGGCTGCGTGTACAAACAGGAGTTCGTCGTAGCTTCTGCAGGGAGCCACGAGAGTATGAAAAAACGATGTAGAGTAATGTCTGACGAGCTAGATGGCAGCGAGTACTCTGAGATGTACGTATGCATGTATGAGAACGACAAACTGGAGAAAACTCTCAGGTCAAGATTTTCTGTTTATGCCTCTTCAGTAATCCTATCCATTTTGATCGCTCCGCTTCGCTCTCGACACAACACGACGCGTTGCGCTCTCTGTGTTGTACGCATTAAGTACATTACGAGACGTGCATAGATTGGCCAGACGCCTTAGGCGTCATTCGCACTGCAACCCGAGCCGAGCCGAACAGACCCGAACCGAACCGAATCGGACCGCCTTAGTAGTGCGCAGTTCTAAGGACGCTCCGTTTATACCTCTTCACATATCCTGACCGCTTAATACATTTGGGTCGCTCCGCGTCGATCTCGACGCGTCATGTCGCGTCGCTGTTGTCGTGAGGAATGAGAATGCTTTCGTGGGATCACTCTCGTCGCGTCTCGTTCTCTGTGAGATACTCATTAATACATGACGTGTCGTGCAGGGATTGGCCACACGCCTTAGGGGTTATTCGCACTGCAACCCGAGCCGAGCCGAACAGAACCGAACCGAACCGAAACGGACCGCCTGAGTAGTGCGCAGATTTACGGAAGCTCCGTTTATACCTCTTCAGGTATCCTGACTGCCTTCTCCATTTTTATTGCTCCGCGTCGATCATGTCGTGAGAAATGAGCATGCTTTCATCGGATCACTCTCGTCGCGTCGCGTTCTCTGTGAGATACGCATTAAATAAATGACGTGTCGTGCAGGGATTGGCCAGACGCCTTAGGCATCTTTCGCAACGCAACCCGAGCCGAATAGAACCGAACCAAATCGGACCGCCTGAGTAGTGCGCAATTCTACAGTCGATCCGTTTATATCCCTTGAGCTATCCAATTTGTTCCCTCCGCGTCGCTCTTGTCGCGTCACGTCGCGTCGTTCTTGTTGTGTGGATTGAGCGTCGTATTCCTCGGTTCACACTCGTCGCACAGCCACTGGCTAAATCCATATATTATTATTATTATTATTATTACTACTATTATTATCAGCGGCAGCTGTTTCGACAATTCTGGCAGATCATTAGAACATAATATCACTTAAACATTCTGCAATCAAGAGAACCGGCTTATGCTATGGAAAAATTCGAATCAATTTAAAAATGCATTTCAATCTGCTGTTGATTGTAGGTCTTAATAACAAGGCCCCCAAAGAATTCAAACATTGCATACCAGTTTCCGGCATGTACATCACAGATAACAACGCCGACCATCCTCATTAACTGGCCGCCGAATTCATTCTTTGGGGTTACCTCAGCCTTTTATAAGTGATGATATTGAAATGTTCCGAAACACTTTCAGGGATTTTGAGTAGAAGGGGTCTTCTAAGTTTGATAGAATTCTTTAGATTTGCTGAATGAGCCACATATATAAGAATCCTATGATATCAGATGTGGATCTGTTATCTAGAATATTATCGCTGTGTGTACATATTCAAAAATACGTCAGGTAATTTTGAACTGGAACGCAGCGGACATTGTTCGACACTTATGGGATTACAATAGTCACAGGCACCCATTTCAAAAGCTATTGCGAATTATTTGAAAATATTACGACTGAAATAAACAACAATAGTGAGATTCGATAAATATATTAAAATGATAAAGAAATTTAAAATAATTCTGGGCAGGTATTTTTTTTTTAATATTTGAGATTAAGAGGTGAGGAAAATCCCTGCTGAACATAAAAGTATTTAGAATTTGTATTACAGAGAAGAGCTTATCTTTCGTTTCTCCTCATCGTATATTCTGAGAATATAGTATACCTGGACGCTCACCGAACAAACATTAAAAAAAAATCATTATTTAATTAAGTACTAAACAGTAGGCTGTGTGGAATTTCCACGCCCAACGCATGAATATTTATTACGTACCCAAATGAGAAAAATGCGAGTCGCGACGCAGGCGACGAGGACCACGATGCGTAAATGGAGACCGCTGTCAGGATAACTGAAGAGGAATAAAGAGAAGGGAGGAAGAACTTCGTACTTCTGCGGCGGTAAATTTAAATTTGAAAATGTCATGCAGCTTCAGAGAACAAAGCATTTATGTAGTGTCAACCGTGCCTAGGAGTATAAGCGTCGGTTCGCAGAATTTCTCCTAAAGGGCGAATTTCGTTGTGCATTATAGGGCCAACCGAATTTCACCAAATCACAAACTCGATAGGACGGTAAAAATTTATGTTGACAAAAATTAATACATTTGGTATGACGATATTCACAAATTCCATTGAACCACAATTAATATTATTCCTATCTCCACATGGCCCACAGGATGCCCAAACTTGATCTAAAATAATGCTGCTCATCAATGTCATATTTCATCGAAGGGCTCACCTGCAATAATGTCGAAATTTTCGTCCACCTTGAAATAGAAAATTGTTTATCGTTCTTACTGATAATAATTCGGAGCACTGACACATTCGGAACCCGTAATAATGCAATGTTTGGCATTGTTAAGGCAGTCATATTATCAGGGAATTAGGAGAATGGAGGAAGTAACAAGTGATGTAACACAACGACGAGGAAGTCATTCGCATAACATTCTAATCGTACATCAATGGTCGCAATTGCTAAATATTTATCTGATGCTCATTGGCTAATAATTATTAGATTCTCATTGGTTGGATAGGTGGTGCTCATTAGTTTAATAACTATGTGATGCTCAATGGCTGAATAATTAGGGGATTTTTATTGGCCGTGTAATTATTTGATGCTGGTTGGCTAAATAATTATTTCATTCCAATTGGCTAAATATTTACTTAATTGTCATTGCCTAAATAAATATTTGATTCTCATTGGCTAAATAATTATTTGCTTCCCATTTCCTAAATAAATATGTTTCCTATTGACTAAATAATTATTTAATTCTCATTGTCTAAATCATTTTTTTTCTATTGGGTAATAATTAATTAGTTTTCACTGGCTAAATAATAATTAGTAGCTAATTGGCTAAATAATTAGTTGAGTCTCATTGAATAAATAATTATTTTGTGCTCATTGGCTAAGTCATTGAGTGAAGGGAAGTTGCATAATAATGGGATATTTGATTCCTGGGGCAGATTATATAAAAAAAGAAAGTTTTTAAAATTACGGTATTTTGAGGAAACTTTAATATTGAATATGCAGCATGTCTTAGGTATCCAGGATATGTCGTTGCTTCTGAATACGTAAAATGAATTTCTGTGGACTTTTACTTATGTACTTTTGTGATTATACATTACATATTTCATTAACACATAAAACGCCAAATTGAATATCATCTGCTGGCTTTATTAGGAGCTCACCATATTCTCCACGTTAACAGGGTAAGGGTTAACTGATTGGTATGTATAGTGCAGAATGCGAGTGTTTTTTGTTACGTAAGAGGCAAACGACATTAGCATTGTTAGACACTCATAATTTTCTTTGGGGGAATGTATTTGTTACCAATCTTGGCGGAGGGAATAAATGATAACAACTGTGGTTTACAGGGATTGGTGAATTTCGAAATTCAATTTTTGTTAATATCAATCTCTACTATATACATATATATATGTGTATATTAATTTTCATTTCTCGTGAGATTCAGTAGTCCCTATAAGGCAATCCTACAGGGCGCTGTTTGGAGAAATTAGGCGAAGTGGCGAACCAAGACTATTATATGTTTTTATCCCCATGTAGTATACTGCTGACTGATACTTTTTTAAATTTACCGGAGGGAAATGAAGGTTGTGAGTTTGTCGAGTACCATATTGATCTATTTCATTATTTGTGGTAAAAAAATTCTTTATTCTTCATGACAAAATGAAGGATAGCAAGTGTATACAGGGAGGGGAGTGGAAGAATATTTAAATGGCTAAATAGTTTCCTACATGAGTCTCTTTTCCCAATCCCTGTCATAATTCTAATTATTCTCTTTTGGATCTTAAACACTCTGTCGCTAT
>Ga0123357_10007009_pt1 | contig 13867 bp, 2 predicted proteins | sample TergutEmb28metaG_FD_89873 | JGI IMG/M metagenome (GOLD analysis project Ga0123357, IMG submission 89873) | Embiratermes neotenicus P4 segment gut microbial communities from Petit-Saut dam, French Guiana - Emb289 P4 | ecosystem: Host-associated > Arthropoda: Insects > Digestive system > Gut ... | reverse complement strand
GTTGCCGACGCCACCGCCAGCGAACTCGCCGGCGACGCCGCCGCCACCGGCAAACTCGTCCTCGGCAAAAACGCCATCGACCAAGACACCATCGCCACCGCCGCCTTCACCGGCACCCTCGACCTCACCAACCCCGCCCGCACCGGCGCGAACACCTTCACCGGCGGCGTCGAAATCGCCTCCGGCGCCCTCCGCATCTCGACCCCCGCCCAACTCGGCGCGCCCCTCGGCCAACTCCAATTCACCGGCTCCCCGGACACCCCCGGCGCGCTCCTCATCGCCGCCGACATGCTCATCGACGACAACTACGACATCACCTCCCCGAACCGCCTCGTCGTCGGCAGCGCGACAACCCCCGGCGCCGGCGCCATCATCGCCGAACCCGGCGTCACCCTCACCATAAGCCACGGCACCAACACCGCCGACGGCGGCGCCATCACCATCTCCCCGCTCTCCACGCTCATCCTCAGCGGCACCGCCAACGGCCCCGGCGGCAGCCTCCTCTTCGACTCCAACCTCACCGGCAACCGCGGCGGCGCGATCTTCGTTAGCAACTCCGCCGCCGTGATAATCGACAGCGCCACCTTCACCAACAACCAAGCCGCCGCCATCGGCGCGGGCAAAGGCGGCGCCATCAGCGCCGACTACTCCGGCACCGTCATCGTGCGCGACAGCGTCTTCACGAACAACCTCGCCGGCACCGGCAACCAAGGCAACGGCGGCGCGATAGCCGGCCAGAACGGCGCCGCCATCATCGTCACCGACGTCCTCTTCACCTCCAACACCGCCACCGGCCTCGGCGGCGCCATCTTCAACAACTCCGCCGGCGCGCAACTCACCATCGCCAGCTCCACCTTCATTAACAACATCGCCATCGGCAACGACGGCGGCGCCGTCGCCGCCCAATCCGGCAACAACGCCGGCCCCCTCGTCGACATCAAAGACACGCTCTTTGACGGCAACCAAGCCCTCGCCACCGGCGGCGCCGGCCAAGGCGGCGGCCTCTGGTTCGCCGCCAGCATCACCGGCGCCATCGCGAACACCATCTTCCAAAACAACACCGCCGACCTCGGCGGCGGCTTCGCCCTCGGCGGCGCCAACGGCACCGCCACCCTCACCGACGTCTCCTTCTACAACAACACCGCGCGCACCGACGGCGGCGCCATCTACATGTCCGGCAACAACAGCGCCCTCACCTACAACATCTCCGCCAGCCAGACCTCGCGCATCGCCGGCAACACCGCCCCCGCCGGCGCCGGCATCTACATCTCCAACAACTCCAACTACACACTCACCATCAACACCGCCCCCGGCGCCCTCCTCGACATGCAAGACCCCCTCTACGTCTACATGGCCAACACCCAGACCACCGCCATCACCAAGACCGGCGCCGGCACATGGAACTTCGGCGGCTCCGCCACCCTCGCCCCCGCCAACTCCAGCCCCAACACCGCCACCGTCAACTTCACCGTCGCCCAAGGCGCCCTCCACCTCTACCGCGCTGGCGAAATCACCTACAACGGCGCCCCCGTCGCCGCCGGCAACATCCTCAACAGCGACACCGGCTCCTTCGCCTCCGCCCCCCGCGGCACCCTCAACTTCACCCTCGCCCCCAACGCCACCCTCTCCATCGGCGGCGGCAACACCATCGCCGCCACCACCATCACCCTCGGCGCCTCCTCCAACCTCATCTTCGACCTCACCGGCGCGACACCCGACTCCGCCCCCCTCCTCACCCTCGGCGCCGCCACCACCCTCAACCCCAACGCCTGGACGCAAAACCTCACCCTCCTCAACCCCCTCCCCACGCTCACCGACGGCGACGCCATCTGCCTCATCACCCTCACCGGCGCCACCAACTCCTCCAACACCTTCAACGCCACCACCATTGCCAGCCTCACCGCCAACACCACCGGCCTCTTCGGCGACTACAGTCTCGTCGCCGCGCCCAACGGCCTGAACCTCCTCCTCGTCTACGGCACCTACATCGCCCCCGTCAACCACGTCCTCGCCTGGACAGGCGCCGCCGGCAACAACCTCTGGAGCGGCTCCAACTGGCTCGCCGCCGGCGCCCCCGCCACCTACAGAAAAGGCGACATCATCAACCTCGCCGACATCCCTGGAGTGACGCCCTCCGTGACATCCACCCTGAACATAGACACCCCCGCCGGCGCCACCATAGCCGGCATGTATGCCAGCGGCGCCGCCAGCTACACCATCACCGGCAACGCCCTCACCATCGCCACTGCCGCCGGCGACTACTTTGACGGCGTCACCACCAACCAACTCGTCCTCGGCGCGCAAGTCACCGACACCACCGGCGCCACCGCCACCGCCGCCTACACCGGCACCCTCACCCTCGCCAACACCTCCAACAACTTCCAAAACGGCATCATCATCAACACCGGCGCCCTCCGCGCCTCCAACACCGCCCAACTCGGCACGACCCTCGGCAAACTCCAGTTCGCCGGCACCGGCGCGCTCATCGCCGCGGCCAACGACGCCGGAGACACGATGACCTTCGACGGCGCCAACACCGGCGTGAACCGCCTCCTCATCGGCACCGGCGCCAAAGCCATCACCGCCACCATCATCGCCGAACCCGGCGCCACCTTTGCCATCAACCACAGCACCGGCGCCAGTGGCGGCGCGATAAACCTCGCCCCCAACGCCACCCTCATCCTCACCGGCACGGCCAACGGCGCGGGAGGCAATCTCCTCTTCACCTCCAACACCAGCACCGGCCTCGGCGGCGCCATCTACGTCACCGACAGCACCTCCACCCTCACCATCGACAACGCCACATTCGACAACAACCGCACCGGCTCCGGCGCCCAAAGCGGCGGCGCCATCGCCGTCGAAGGCGGCGGCTCCCTCACCGTCCGCGACAGCGCCTTCACCAACAACAACACCGGCATCGCCGGCAACAGTCAGGCCAACGGCGGCGCCATCAGCGGCAGATTCGGCGCCATCCTCGACATCTCAAACGTCCTCTTCGCCAACAACACCGCCAACGGCATCGGCGGCGCCATCTTCAACAACACCAAAGGCGCCCAAGTCCTCGTCGCCACCTCCACCTTCACCGCCAACGCCACCACCAACGGCGGCGGCGGCGCCATCGGCGCCCAAATGCCCAGCGGCTCCGGCCTCGACGCCGGCATCGCCGACATCCGCGACTCCCTCTTCCTCGCCAACACCGCCGTCGGCAACGGCGGGGCCATCTGGTTCAGCGTTGACTGGACCGGCACCATCGCCAACAGCACCTTCACCGGAAACAGCGCCAACAACGGCGGCGCCATCTCCCTCGGCGGCGACGCCGACTCCATCACCCTTGTTGACACCTCCTTCTACGACAACACCGCCCGCGCCAACGGCGGCGCCATCCAACTCACCGGCTCCGCCAGCACCCTCAACATCCTCGTCACCGACAACAACACCGCCCGCTACGCCGGCAACACCGCCACCGCCAACGCCACCCCAAACTCCATCTACATCAACAACAACAACGGCATCCGAATCAACATCGACACCGCCCCCGGCGCCACCCTCGAAATGCTCGACCCCCTCGCCGCCAGCATCTCCAACTCCACCACCGTCGCCATCACCAAAACCGGCGCCGGCGCCTGGAACCTCGGCGGCCAAAGCACCTTCGCCTCCGCCCTCGCCACCGCCCCCAACCTCTTCATCGACATCAACGAAGGCGCCCTCCACCTCTACCGCGCCGGCGAAGTCACCTACAACGACACACCCGTCACCGCCGGCTCCCTCCTCGTCACCGACGTCCCCTCCCAACCCACTCCCCGCGCACTCATCCACTTCACCCTCAAAAACGGCGCCACCCTCTCCGCCGGCGGCGGCAACACCATCAACCTCACCACCATCACCCTCGAACCCCGCGCCACCATCGCCCTCGACTTCATCGACGCCGCCACCGCCGACACCGGCTACTCCCTCCTCACCCTCGGCGTCACCGGCACCGGCAACGCCCCCCTCCTCGCCCCCAACGGATGGGTTCAAAACCTCTCCCTCCTCAACATCGACTACATGGCCCCCTCCGCCGGCGACACCTTCAACCTCATCACCATTGCCGGCGGCGGCGCCTTCACCACCCCCGACACCTTCAACCTCCTCACCCCCATCCCCGACGGCTATCACCTCCAGTTGACCGACGACCTCACCACCCTCCAACTCGTCTGCGACTACTACCTCATGGCCAACCGCGTCCTCACCTGGGGCGGCGCCTCCGCCCAATGGATCGGAGCCAACTGGACCGCCGCCGGCGCCCCCGCCACCTTCCGCATCGGCGACATCGTCAACCTCGCCCCCGACCCCGACTCCGCCCCCGCCGCCGACCCCGCCGCCCCCATCGCCATCAACGTCAACACCAACAACGGCCTCACCCTCGCCGGCCTCTACGTCAGCGGCACCGACAACTACACCATCACCGGCGGCCCCATCACCGCCGCCGCCGACGCCAGCCCCCAATTCATCGACACCCCCGCCGCCACCGGCAAACTCATCCTCGGCGCCTACGCCCCCGACGCCAACACCCTCCTCACCTCTGACCTCTGGCCTCTGACCTCTGGTTACACCGGCACCCTCACCCTCGCCAACAACAACAACAACTTCACCGCCGGCATCGAAATCAACCCCGGCGCCACCCTCGTCGGCAACGCCTCCAACCTCGCCCCCGCGGAAACCGGAAACCCCGGCATCACCATTGCCCCCGGCGCCACCCTCATCCTCGACCAACCCGCCGACGCCACCTTCGCCACCCGCCTCGCCGGCTCCGGCGCGTTCATAAAAACCAACGCCGGCGCGCTCACCTTCGACGCCGACTTCACCGCCTTCACCGGCCCCACCACCATCGCCGCCGGCGCGCTCCTCCTCACGGAAAACGTCACCCTCGCCGGCGACATCACCGTCGCCCCCGACGCCACCCTCGGCGCCGCCCCCGGCGCCACCGCCGGCAACGTCACCCTCGACACCGGAGCCACCCTCCAAATCGGCCTCCCCAATTCCACCACCACCCAACAAACCATCAACCTCTCCACCCTCACCCTCTCCGACAACTCCATCCTCAACTACCTCGGCGCCGACACCCAACTCCGCATCGCCACCCCCGTCACCCTCGACCCCACCTCCACCATCACCCTCAACACCGCCCCCGTCCCCACCGGCACCTACAACCTCGGCAACCTCGGCTCCATCTACGACAACATCCAACTCACCGTCAACGGCATCATCCAAGCCCCCGACGCCCGCCAGCACGCCGGCCTCATCCACGACGGCGACGACCTCCTCATCGCCGCCTACGGCGACATCTCCCGCATCCTCTACTGGACAAGCGACGCCAACGACACCTGGGCCACCACCGGCTCCGCCTGGGACAACAACGACCCCGCCGCCCCCACCCACGTCTTCGGCCACGGCGACCAAGTCCGGTTCGGTTACGACAACACCGACCCCGGCATCATCAGCACCATCGCCATCTCCGGCGAAGTCCTCGTCTCCGACATGTATGTCACCGGCACCACCGACTACACCTTCACCGGCGGCAACATCACCGCCGACCCCACCACCGTCTACGCCGGCGACATCCTCACCCCCGACGAAGCCACCGGCAAACTCTACAAAACCGGCGCCTCCACCCTCACCCTCGCCAACACCACCAACAACTTCACCGGCGGCATTGAACTCCAGGAAGGCACCCTCGCCCTCGCCGCCCGCCTCACCACCACGCCCACCCTCGCCGCCGGCGCGGACACCACCCTCCAAATGGCCGGCGGCGTCCTCAACGCCGCCCAGCTCACCTTTGCCCCCAGCTCCACCCTCACCGGCTACGGCTCCATCGCCGGCATCACCAACCTCAACGACACCATCACCGCCGACATCGGCACCTACATAAGCGGCACCGACACCATCCTCGGCACCCTCGCCATCGACGGCGCCGTCGCCGGTTCCGGCGGCTGGCGCAAAACCGGCCCCGGCACCCTCCGCCTCAACAGCCCCGCCGCCCTCCTCAACACCGGCCCCACCCAAATCGACCAAGGCACCCTCAACATCAACAACATCACCGGCAACTCCCTCATCTATTTCCTTTCCACCCCCGAACTCACCATCACCGCCACCGACGGCTACATAATCGTCCCCAGCGCCACCTACAACATCATGGGTGAAAACTTCATCGTCCCCGGCCGCAACGTCGTCGCGATCCCCTCCGACGCAGGCACCACATGGACCATCCCAGTCTTCACCGACACCATCAACGGCGCCGTAGTCACCGCCCCCCGCCGCACCGTCACCATCAACCCCGACGGCACCGAAGCCACCGTCAGCAGCGTCGACATCACCACCACCGGCTCCAAAAACTCCACCTCCGTCACCCAGCAAATCATCCTCAACGGCGGCATCCTCTCCTTCAACACCGGCGGCGACTCCATCGCCAACAACGCCAACCTCACCGACGCCGGCAACGCCAACGACTGGACCGGCATCACCTTCGACCAAGGCCCCAACGCCGCCCAAAGCACCATCAGCGGCCTCGCCGACATCATCCACATCGGCTCCGGCACCTTCCTCCCCGCCATTCAGGACGGCATCTACGTCGCCATCGACGCCGGCGACGGCGCCACCGTCCTCGCCAACTCCAAAAACGATTTCAACGGCCAGATACTCCTCAACTCCGGCACCCTCCAAGTCACCGCCACCAACCAAATCGGCTGGATCGGCGGCACCGGCAACACCAACAAAATCCTCCTCTACGGCGGCACCCTCGAATTCTCCACCAACCTCACCACTGCCCGCTCCCTGCAAATCCGCGGCCCCTCCGCCACCATCGCTGTTGACGAAGGCCTCACCGTCACCTGGAACGCCATCCGCAACGACAACTCCTCCCCCGCCACCGACATTATCAAAACCGGCCTCGGCACCTACATAAACACCGCCGCCTGTGACGCCACCGACATGCACGTCCTCCAAGGCGAATACCGCGCCCTCGCCGCCAACGGCGCCGCCGTCCGCGTCACCACCGTCGCCGAGGACGCCCTCTTCCACTTCCAAATCCCCTCCTCCGTCGCCACCGGCAACCCCATCGGCTGGGCAGCCGGCGAGCAAATTAGCACCCAAGGCTCCGCCGCCTCCTCATTCACCGGCTCCGGCACCCTCTCCGTCACCAACTCCACCAAAATGGTCCTCTCCGGCGCCAAGACCGACATCGCCCACTTCAGCATCACCCAGCCAAACACCGTCGTCGTCATCGATTCCAACCAGCACATCGACTTCTGCAACGCCCCCGATTCCCAACTCTACCTCGGCGGCGGCATGCTCGTCCTCGCCGCCCCCACCGTCAACATGGGCGACGTTGACCTCCACAACGGCGCCCGCCTCGCCTTCCTCATGCAAGGCACCTGGGTTGCGACCGGAACCAACAAACAAGGCCAGATCACCACGCCCGCCCACCTCGAAACCCAAGGCATGGGCTTCAAAAGCGCCACCATCCGCTCCCTCACCACCTCCGGCACCGGCGGCGGCACCATCTGGTTCAACACCAACCTCGCCTTCGGACGCGCCGACCACCTCACCATCACCAACCCCGTCACCACCGGCTCCTACACCATCGGCATCTCCCCCATCGTCGGCACCTCGGACATCTGGGAAGCCTCCAACACCGGCACCTACTGCAACCCCGTCGACCCCGCCTTCGGCATCCCCACCCGCTACTACGCCCCCATTGAAATCCTCAACATGCCCGCCGAAAGCACCGCCGATTTCACCATCGCCACCCCCCGCATCGACCTCGGCCTCTATTCCTACACCGTCACCAGCGCCACCACCTCCGGCGCCATCTCCGTCCACATCACCGGCACCGGCGCCATGAGCAACAACGCCTCCTTCATCAACCAAATGGCCGCCATGATGCCCATGACCTTCCTCACCGAACTCGACAGCGTCACCCAGCGCCTCGGCGAACTGCACTTCGAGCAACGCGACGGCAAAGCCGGTCTCTCCGCGTGGATGCGCGGCTACGGCGAGCAGGTCAATTACAACACGAAACTCAGCGGCTACGCCTTCGACGAACGCAAATACGGCGCCGAAGCCGGCGTGGATTACAAATTCGGCGGCAGCATGTATAACGTCTACGCCGGCGCTTTCGCCGGCTACGGACGCAGTGAGCGTTTCTACACCGTCGACGGCAACGGCGACATCGAAAGCGCCTACGCCGGCCTCTATCAAACCTTCAGCGCGCCCTCCGGCTGGTATGTCGACGGCCTGCTCAAGATGAACAATTTCAAAAACCGCTTCACTGCTTACGCCCCGACCGGCGAGTCCACGAACGCCGATTACCACAATTGGGCCGCCGGCGCCTCGCTCGAATTTGGCAAATACTGCGACCTCAATTACGGCTGGTTTATGACACCCTCGATTCAAGGCGCCTTCACCGTCGTCACGGACAAAAACTACACAACCGACAGCGGCATGTCCGTCGAGCAACGCGCCAGCGCCATTACGCGCGCCCGCGCCGGCTTCCAGTTTGGCCGCATTTACGAGACGCAAAAACACGGCACCCTGAACATCTACATCAAACTCTACGGCGGCGGCCAGTGGATGACCGACGGCCAGCTCCTGATCACCGTGCCCGCGCCCATCAACCAAAGCGCCCGTTACGCCCCCGCGATCAAAGGCTACTACCTCGAAGGCGGCGCGGGCCTCGCGTGGCAGTTCAGCAAACTCACCCAATTCTATTTCGATTACGACACCACGCAGGCCGAGTATTACATCAAACCCTGGAGCATCAACGGCGGCGTCCGCTTCACCTGGTAAAACGCATCGACTTAAATCGATTTAAGTCGAGTCCGAACCTTAACCTTAACCTTCTCCCTTAACCTTTTCCCATGCAAACCCGCTCCCTCATCACCGCCCTCCGTCTTCTGACCTCTGGCCTCTGTCTTCTGACCTCTGGCCTGCTCGCCCAGCAGGTCGCCCAGCCGGAAGTCGCGCAACTCGCCGCCACCGGCACCCTCGCCACCACCGGCACCACCACCATCCCTGTCGTCACCAAGCCCGCCACCGCCACCTCCGGCACCGCCCCAGTGACAACCACCAACGGCGAGGAAGTCGTCCAGATGGACGTCTTCACCGTCAACGCCGAAAACGACGAAGGCTACACCGCCACCAACGCCGCCAGCGGCTCGCGCGTCAACACCGAGCTGCGCGACATCCCCGCCTCCATCACCGTCTTCACGCAAGAATTTCTCGACGACGTCGGCGCCCAATCCATCGAAGACCTCCTCTCCTACGGCGGCAACACGGAAGCCGACCTCGGCGACGACGGCAACGGCTTCAACGACACCGGCAGCCGCATGGCCGGCGGCGAAACCACCTTCCGCAACCGCGGCCTCGCCGCCGGCGTGTCCCTCGACTACGCCGACACCGGCATGCCCGTCGACCTCTACAACATCGACCGCGCCGAACTCTCCTCCGGCCCCAACTCCATCCTCTTCGGCATGGGCAACCAAGGCGGCCTCCTCTCCCTCACCAGCAAACGCGCCAACCTCCAGCGCAACACCACCAACATCACCAACACCCTCCGCACTTGGGGAAGCCCCTTCAACGCTTGGAACTACTGGCGCGCCACCCTCGATTACAACGTCGTCCTCATGCCCCGCACACTCGCCTTCCGCCTCACCGGCGTCATCCAAGACGGCGGCGACGCCTCCTACATGGGCTACATGAACAACCGCGTCAAACGCATCAACCCCCTCATCACCATCAAACCCTGGCGCGACACCACCATCAGCATGGGCTATGAAACAGGCAGGACCAAACAATCCCGCTACCGCTGGTGGAACGCCGCCGACGGCCTCACCGCCTGGCTCGACGCCGGCCGCCCCCTCATGGACGGTTTCGGCAACGCCGCCGCCGCCGACATCGGCAACGCCACCTACACCCGCGCCAACGGCACCACCTACGACATCCCCATCGTCGTCCCCATCCAAGCCAACAACAACGGAGGCACCAACAACAACGACCACTACGTCCTCGTCTCCAACGACGGCACCATCTACAACTTCCGCAACGCCTTCGAATCCAATAACAAACTCCCCGCAAACGCCGGCAGCCGCGACAGCCGCCGCCTCCCCGCATCCATCGCCTCCTATGACAACAACATCTTCGGCCCCAGCGCCTACCTGGAGCAAAGATACGAACGCTGGAACATCAACATCGGCCAGAACATCGGCGCCAACCTCCACCTCCAGCTCGCCTACAACCACAGCAAATACGAAGGCATCTCCCACGCGCCGAACGTCGACGACTCCCAGCTCTTCGGCGACCCCAACACCCTCATCTCCCCCGCCGAATGGGTTGACAACAACGTCGCCAACTCCCTCGTCAACAACCCCTGGCAAGGCCGCCTCTACATGGAAAACGTCTGGATGGAAAACACCAACCGCAGCACCAACGACGCCGTCCACCTCAACGCCGAAACCAGCTTCCGCCTCCGCAACATCGGACGCTTCCGCGTCAACGGCTCCCTCGAATACACCCACCAGGAACTCCACCAAAACACAAAACGCGAAATCCTCGTCGACCAATACCAGCAAGCCATCAAAAACCCCTCCAACCCCATCGGCGTCCAAAACCGCCTCTTCCGCCGCCAGTATGTCACCGAAGGCGACTTCTCCACCTACTACACCGGCGACTGGACCGTCCCCCTCGCCGAGGAACTCCAGATAAACGACAAAATCTACCACACCGCCTACGTCGCCAACAACGCCAACAGCCCCGTCCACGCCCTCCGCTCCATCTACTCCGCCGCCGCCACCCTCCAAAGCTGGCTCTTCAATGACAGACTCGTCACCACCATCGGCCTCCGCGGCGATACCGCCACCTACCAGCGCGAAAAACCAGTCCAAGTCACCGACCCCGCCGACCCCCGCATCCTCGAAAAAACCGTCGTCTGGAACGAATGGGACCTCGAAGGCATCTGGCGCAAACAAAAACACTACAACCCCTACACCTTCTCCATCGGCTCCGTCTGGCGCGTCACCGATCGCATCAGCCTCTTCGCCAATTACAGCACCAACCGCTCCGCCCCCAACCCCGCCCTCACCACCCTCCCCGACGGCGACATCCCCGACCCCGCCAAAGGCCGCACCCTCGACTACGGCGTCATGTTCCAACTCGCCCCCAAAATCAACCTCCGCGTCACCCACTTCGACACGCGCCGCATCGGCGGCGCCACCATCACCCCCAACGGCTCCGCCACCGATTCCTCCGACGTCCTCGGCTCCACCAACCTCAACAACATCTTTGACGCCCTCTACTTCCTCACCGTCACCGACCAAAACGGACGCTCCCCCGACCCCGTCAACGGCCACCCCGAGCTAGGCTGGGTCGCCGGCACCGGCCCCATGCTCAACCCCGACGGCACCGTCATGCGCGACCCCCAAGGCGGCGTCAAAGGCTGGGGACCCATGCCCCAAAGCATGTATGCCGTCAACCCCAACGACCCCCGCCGCCCCAACACCTATCCCTACGGCGCGCCCCCCTCCTACAACGCCGGCACCGCCAACGCCCTCGCCCAAGGCTACGAAGCCCAGCTCACCGCCAACATCACCCGCAACTTCACCATGATCTTCAACTTCTCCTACACAGACCGCTACCGCGACTCCATCTTCCCCGAAATCTTCGCCTACTACAACAAAATGGTCCCCATATTCTACGACCTCGCCAACTCCTACAACCCCAACTCCTCCGACGGCATCTATTACATGGACGGCGTCAGGCGCGTCAACGGCACCCTCGTCAACGCCAGCGGAAACGCGGTAAGCTCCTACACGACCCTCTCCGATTACATCACCCAGCAATTATACACAGACAACGGCTCCATCCGCACCGGCCTCAACAACCAACTCGGCCTCCAATCCGGCGCCATCGGCTCGCGCCCCTTCAAGTTCAATGTCACCGCCCGCTACACCTTTCCCCAAAGAAGCTACCTCAAAGGCGTCTATGTCGGCGGCGGCTTCCGCTACCAATCCTACAACCTCCACCCCGCCGCAAGGGCCGTCATAAACTACGAAGTCACGCCCGACGGCACCGTTTACCTCCCCAACCTCGGCCTCGACCCCGGCGCCTACGGCGACTCCAGGCGCATGAGCAAGGGCGACGACTGGAAAAACGCCAGCTTCTTCTGCGGCTACCGCCGCAAACTCTGGGGCGGCCGCGCCACTGGCATCATCCGCCTCAACATCGACAACCTCTTCAACAGCTCCCGCATCGTCGAAGGCGCCGTTAACGACCTCGGCTACCCAACCCGCGTCTATCGCTACGCCCCCCGCCGCATCCAAGTCACCACCTCCCTCGATTTCTAAATCTCCAGCACCATGAAACCCGTCACCAAATCCAAACTCCTCCTTCTCCTCGCCCTGCTCGTCGCAGGCCTCCTCCTCCCCGCCGCCGAGACACTCGCCGCGGTCAACCGCAACCCCGGACGCGGCGTTCCCCAAGGCGGCTCGCGCACCTCGCGCTTCCTCCGCCGCTCCGCCCGCCCGAACAACGCCGACGACGCCTACATCGAATCCATCAACAACTACTACCTCGAACTCACCCCCGGCTACCTCCGCGCCGGCAAAGCCCAAGGCATGGACACCTTTTACGGCGCCAGCATCGCCCTCGGCAGATACATCACCCAGGAAGACAAACTCCAGCTCGAACTCGGCTTCTACCGCGCCAACTCCGTCTCCGGCCCCCTCTCCTACAAACAAGACTATCTCTACAACGGCTACAACGCGAACACCGGCATTCCCCTTCAAGGAATCTCCTACACGATGAACTATAACGGCTTCAAACGCGCCAAATCCAACGGCCTGGTCACCCTCATGCTCTCCTACAGCTACCTCATCCCCCTCGGCTCCCGCGAACGCTTCGCCATCCGCCTCACGCCCGCCGCCGGCCTCATCTACATGCCCCGCACCATCTGGAGCGTCGAAGCCACCGGCCTTTACGTTGAAGCCAACCAGAATCGAATAATCCAAGCCGACACCGTCCCCGGCGACTTCCCCGCCGAGGTCTCGCTCGACGGACGCAGCATCACCAAGCACGTCACCTACGCCAACATGGCCGACACCAACAAAATGACCTTTGGCGGCGGCGGCGGCATTGGCCTGACATGGAGCGTGGCAACCAACTGGTATCTGGACGCCGGCTATCGCTTCCTCTGGCTCGCCCGCGCGATGAGCCGCCACCCCGCGGACACAACTTGGAGCGGCATGGACACCTGGAACAGCATGAACCTCCACTGCTACACCCTGACCCTCGGCTGGAATTTTTAGTTCACCAACGCCCTCGTCACCATTGCCCAAGTCAACGTCACCATTGCCCAAGTCAATAACCCGTCCCCTCACATATCCAGTGGCAGCGGCGGCGTTTACGCCGCCCCTCCTAATCTCAAAAGATGATCAGTAATCATTTGCGCAACTCCCATTTCCCCCATTCTGTTCAAGCCAGACTTCCCTCACCACCCTCACCACCCGACACCGTCTAAAAAAAATCACCCGCCCTTTCCCCCTCCCTCCTTTCTCCCCTTCCTCCTTTCTTCCTTCTTCCTTCCTCCTTCTTCCTTTCTCGCATGCTCACTACCCGCCACTCCCTCCTCGCCACCGGACTGACCCTCGCCGGAGCCGCCTGCCTGCCACTCGCATTGCGCGCCGCCGACAATCCAAAATCCAAAATCCAAAATCCCAAATCCCCCAACCTCGTCCTCATCATCGCCGACGACTGCACCAAATACGACACCCAACTCTACGGCGGCCAAGCCTACACCCCGAACATGATGCGCATCTCCCGCGAAGGCATGACCTTCTCC
>Ga0123357_10007008_pt1 | contig 13868 bp, 5 predicted proteins | sample TergutEmb28metaG_FD_89873 | JGI IMG/M metagenome (GOLD analysis project Ga0123357, IMG submission 89873) | Embiratermes neotenicus P4 segment gut microbial communities from Petit-Saut dam, French Guiana - Emb289 P4 | ecosystem: Host-associated > Arthropoda: Insects > Digestive system > Gut ... | reverse complement strand
CCTTTGATCCGTTCCGTCTCCAGAGTTACAGCTGCTCGCGCCAACGCTTCTTCGGTCTTCCAATTGTTCTCCTTCCTTGTGGTCTGTAGTGGTATTATTTCAAAGGGATTTGGTTTTGTGGCATTCTTTGCAAGTGTGAAAGCCAGTTCCTTCTGTATTCATCTATCTTTTCTAGTATGCCTGTAATCCGTAGTTCGCGGCGTATGTAGTAATTTGTTTTGCGGTCATAAAGGGTGTAGCCTGCCAGAGGTCTCAGTAACTTCATTTCTGCCGCTTCAATTCTTCGTCTTTGTAAGGCTGTTAGAGTCCAATTTTCTGACCTATATAAAAATGTAGGTAAAACTAGTATGTTGTATATTTTCAAAATAGTTTCTGTTCTCACTTTCTTAAAAATAGTTCACTTAATAGTACCTATTAATTGTAAAAATGTTGCTAATTTAAATTCTCCAGGTTTAATGAAAATAGGCATCTGGTATGTCAGAGGTTTATATGGCAAAGAGAAACTGCTGCGGAAAGAATAAAAGCATTACAACATATGAAACAATTTACCTAATGAAAGAAAATAAATTGTGATGTTTCAGAGTTGCAGAGCATTCTACTATACCTGCAGCTACATTTATTGGACTCACAATCGTAAAGGTAAAGTCGTGCCTGCCCGTGCCATGAAGGCACGCATAGAGGGAGCAAAAGTGCAGCTCTGTTCATTCTACACCTCGGTATTAGACGGATGTGAGTGGTTAGACACAAACCCAGGCCGCTTGTCCCCGGCAGTCAATGAACATGAGGATGGGTGGGCTTCAGAGACTATTCGGCGTTGTGGAGAAGAGAAAAGTCTATTGCATCTGCCGGAAATCGAACTCCGGCTTGTCCAGTCCGTAGCTTAATCACTGCGCCGAATACCACAATGACTTCTGTAAAAACATGTGCCTGTGACCACCAAAGAGTGCCGACACTTTAGCGGATTCCAGCAAAGATAATTTCGTATCTGTTACTACTCAAATTTTAATTAGCTCTCCTTCGCAAACGGCGACTTGGCTTCCTGTGTACAGCTCAGCCAGTTTGCCTTGTTTTGATCCCAAATCATCAAATGGATTGTCCTTAACATTTACAACCACTTTTATCGATTTCGTGAGACCTCAAGCTCGATCTACGTCAGAAATTCTTAGCGACTCAGTATCTCAAATTTTCTAACCGTCAACAGTTCCTAGCTCGATTTTTGTGCGTGTGCTTGAAAGTTTTTTTTTTTTTGCGATATTCTTCTCCCGCGCTTAGATTCCTGTAGAGTACCACTCCGCTCTTTCCTATCCACTCTCCTTTCTCTGTCGATGTCCTCTTCTTGAAAAGTTTCTATTCTGTATTACTGCTGCTGGCTTCCTCTCATTCTTATTTTCGTACATTTTTTACTCAAAATAAGCCAATGAAAAATCATCTGAAGTTTGGTTAACGCTTCGTGGGATAACTTTAGGGCTATACATGAATACAATGAAGATACACAATTTTGAAACATTTTTGGATATGACGAATTTTAACGCGTTGCAAAGGAAACTATTTATGACTAATCACTGTGAAGTTCGTGGTGAATTACACTGAAGACAATTGGTTTGTAGTTCCAGCAATGGCACAGGGATGCTGATAAGTTCTTAGCCCGAATTGATAATTCTTGCGTGAAGATTAAGCATAGAAGTTGCCTTTCGTCCCTATAAATGTTCATGAGAGTCTGCAGCAAGCAAACAGTATTTGATCTGAGCAGTAGATTAACTTCCAACGACACTATCGACTCCGACAATGGGCAGTAGGTCGGGCTAATGACTTACCAGCACCCCTGTATATTCGGGCTGAAAACGGGTATAAAAACTAGCAAAGAACGCATTTAGAAAGTAAGTACTTTATGCTCCACCGGTGTACACCTTTTCACTCTTATTCTAAACGTTGTGAGCACTTAATATTCCCACTTTCAGAAACATTAATGACCAACAGCTTTTAACAGCATTTAACGGACCTTCGGAGAAACTGGATCTGAAAGCTGTAAGAACTGCAACGGGACGTTCTATTGGTGCTCAGAGACCTGTGGAGGTTCCACACAGCTGACACTGAAATGTCCAAACATGCCCGCAACAAATCGAAACGAAACACTACTTACTGTTTCACTCATTTGGTACGCTCAGTAACTGAACATACCAGCTCGAATGAGTTATTAATAACAATGATTACTCAAGCTAGTTGTCGCTTTCCGCAAAGACGAGAGCAGGATGCGGTAATCACCATTTTCAACGCCACTGCCCCAGTCCAAACTTCAGCAGTAAGTGGCCTGTGCAACTTTCTACGATTTATTAGGTCGAAAGCGGATACTAAGTCCACATATTTATTCTGCTTGTGCGTCTGATCTAACATAATGCAAGTCGGATATGAAAATGGGTCGTCAGAGGGCAGAGGCAAGACCAAATTTAAATAAAACACTGCGCAGAGCAAATAAATCTGGTGGCGGTAAACTGGGCGGAACCGTTCTATGCATTTTTGAATACAGCACGGCACGGAAACAGAAGAAGGAAACGGAAATTCAAACCAGTGGAAAAATCTTACAGCCACTCGTGTGGAAAATTTTTCATTTTCCAGTTTAAAGTACATTCTTACTGATACAACGGTGGACGCCTGGAATCAGAGCGCAACGGAGACCCAGTTAATTGTTAAAAAGCATACTCTGTTGTGATAAAAATGTAATTTAGATTTACGCTGGCAACGCGAAAACCAACGCGAAAAACAAGGCACATACTGTTGCTGTCATTATTTTCACTACTGCTGGAGCTCAAATCCTCGTATACAGTCAGTCATGGCCCACACGTTGCCAGTTCTATTTAGCGACTATGGCAAATATATACACATATAAGTAACTGCTTATAGAAATAACACTTTGCGGCTAAACCAGACACTTAAGAGTCAAAACAGTCCGAGCCAAGTTCCAGGTTACATTGTTTTTGAAACTAGTATTGCTGGACATGTAAAAGAATATGGCAACGGGACTTCTCGAATAAAACCTGGTTACTTCGCTTACAAATTAATGCGTTTCTCGCGATGAGCACTGTATTCCATTTGCAATTCTCATTGCCAAGTTAATCCATGCTCAGTACTGATGTGGACAATCCGATCCCCGTTAATTAGTTTATGTTTTTCCATATTTCGTAAAAGAAACAACAAAATACATAAACCTTCTGGAATATTACATAGGATCGGGGTCACTGAAACTGGTTCCAGAGAAGGAAGTAACAAAATGTGAACGGAACTGAGCTGCTGGTGGATAAGGTCTGGATAGAGGGATTTTTTATGACGTCGTTGAACAATCAAATTACACAATGAAAGTTAATTTCTCGCTATGAATAACTATCAGCCAATCACTAAAGATCCTTCGCGATGAAGTTAGTTCAGAAATGACATTACTCGGTACCAAGACAATCTAGAGTTACATGCAACGACACGAGTGCTGGACGGAGGCATCAGAAACAGGCCTGTTAAGTTTCAAAGGAATTGACAGTATATCTGGTGGTAGGGCTACCTGAGAGATGCAGACTGCTCTCAATATTCAGATACTTAAAAGCATAACGGTAACTACGTACAATAACTGCGATCAATAACTCGGTATGTTTCTCCCTGTATACTTATGAATTCCGTCTGATTCTCAGAATAAACAGCGGGTTTTCTTACAAAGCTTTAACTGGCTAGTCTTTGTTAAAGGTGTGTTTAGACAATACCTTTCTCCGTATAACAGCGAATGCAACATTGGATTCCTGGAGAGGCATGTGAGGCACGCCCCTTTCATCGTGCCATTTCAGTACACAAAAGTAGGCAGTAGCGGATATACGTATCGGATTCGTACCGACTAAAACAAAACGGAGGAATCGTACGAAAGCAGTGATTAGGACGAAAAATTTGGATATGTGACTAATTAAAACGCAGTAATAATAGGCAAGTAGTACAATTCAAAGGCTGTATGATGTCTGATAGTATCATACGATGGTCAACAGGAGGCCGAACTACTGTGTCCAGATGTTAGACTGAAAATAAGCAAGACATCAGTATGAGATACAGTACGTATGGACACAAAGCGCTACCACTGCGGATTCTAGTAACAAGTGACCCATATCAAATCTTACTGCGTGGACCCACATTCAACAACTCGGCTCCCACAGATTAACTTTCATGATATTAGATATTTCAGTATTTTTTGAAAATCTGTCCAGAAAATTAAAGTTTCATTAAAATCTGACACGAATACTTTACATGAAGACTAATACATATTTGTGGTCATATCTCTTTCACTTCGTCTAACTATGATAAATTTTTCAGATAAAAGATTTAGAGGATAACAAAACACTCATTTTATGTTCAATAACTTTTTTTCCCGAAAATCGTGAGATAAAGGAGAAAAATCTTTTAGAGCCCAACAGGCCACAGATGACAATGTGGCGCATGCTCATTGCATGCTGGATACCAAAGGCTACAAACATATTCTCAGAATACGTAATGCTTATTGATTTTCCACTGTAACAATGGTTGCACGAACACGCCTCGATGTTACGTTATACGTATGTTGACTGTGTCGTTCTTGATAAAATTATATCTTTCGCCCTACAATTTTCGGTCTTCGTCATCTCCACCTGCTGATGTAGTCATAATCCCTAGACCTAAACGCGATTCACTGTTGTAAGATAAAGTCTCTGCCTACATGAAATGAGTTTGAAACAACCTGCACATATTAAGGGGACAACTGTTGTTCTGCTACAAAGCCACAGATGAATGCGTTTCATGTATTTCAGAAATGTTTAAAATATTGGTTTATTGAACAAAAATCTGAAGGCGAAAGTTCTGTTTCCCTTGACACATTATTTGAATGCCTGTTTTAAAGCGTCGCATGTCTGTGAAATAACACGCAGTTTTATTGCAGCTGATACTGTTCTACGCGGAAGGACAGAGACGACGAAGCTGATAGTCGCTTTTCAAACTTTTGCGAAAAGCGACCAAAAATCAGTACCAAGAAACAATAAATTGTAACACCGGTTTCTTATTACTCATTTATTGGCATAATTTTGTGTTTAAATGAAGCGGTGAGGAGCAATGGGGGAAGTATCTTACATATCAAACACACACACACACACACAAACTAAATACCAACATTAAGTGTACAGGTGCATCCAAATTCTGATCAGGTCAAATGGCTGCATCTATACCATATAATACAATCTGAGGGAGATCTTGATATGTCAGGCTGCCGAGTGGAATATCTATAAGTGTGGGTGTGCAGCATGAGGGTCTGACATTGAATATGACGGATCAGGATAATTTGGAGTTGTGAGAGGATGAAACACAGGACAGAGCATGTTGTTAATACGGCTCTGAGCAACTAATTGCAAACGTGAGGGTTTTTAATTTGCGTAACTTCAACCCACAAATAAAACCTCCATCGTCCTCCATTCTATTTTCCACTTTTTTTTTAAAGAACTATACAATACATCTATTGCTTTCTCTTTCCTTTAGCACACTTCATTATCTTCGTTATGAAGACGGAGTTTGTGAATGCCTCAGGAAAATTTTACGGCATTACAGTCCAGTACCTTCTATTACAAATTTTCGAAGCAGTGACAACTTCAGATCTCACACAATCAGACGAGTAAACTTCGCCACCTGCAGCACCACAATTTTCATTCCCAGTTCTCGGATAACTTGTGTCGAAAGACGATCACTGTACTTCATTTTATCTGACAACTAACGTATGTCACGTCGAACCGCCACTCCGTCGCGCGTGTGGGATACCCATTAAGATAAACGAGCACCTAAGAAGCGGCAGCCGACAGTGAAAATAATTACCCTATAGTATTTGATTTGCTGGGAGTATCTGTTGGCTACTTTATTTAGATTAGTATCGTGTGATTTGTTTCTTGTGTAGTTTCGGTAGGTGGGTCGCCACAGTTCGGATTCTGCGATAAACTAAAACGAAACCGTCAAACGTTTCCACATCATTTAGAAAACCACAACGAAAAACAATTAACCAGATTCAAGAATAAACGCACTGTTAGTGTCAAAACTTACGTCACTTTTCCTCATCAAAGACCACGAAAAAAGTTCAGTCTGTACAAGCTCCTCAAGTTGCGGTGTGTACTCTTGGAGTATTTTAAACACAGGCTTTCCCACGCAAAGCTTATTCGCCAAAGATAAATGTGTAACGCACACTTTCTTAATCTTTTAAGGCGTTTACGCGTTATTTAACACTAACTTCAGTTACTTTTGAGTGAGACAGGCTTAACTCTGAGTTCAAGGCAACAAATAATGTTCCTATTTTTTTATGACAAATTTCCATTAACATAAAACATTTTACACGAAACATTTTACATGAAATGTGAAACATTTCCCCCTCAACTGTTCAGTAATACAACGCGTAACAACAAACACATGACGTCACTTCCTACACATTAACCATATGCATTCTATCTCCAATAGAATTGACGTTGACTTTACCGAATGTGGCTCACTGCACACTACAGCTAATGAGAAAAACCACGAAACATGAAACGTTGTGCAATTAGCAAAGCGGATTTGTCTGCAGGATTATGCAAGGTTGTCACACGAGCGCAACCAATGAAGACGATGACACGCTACAGGTGAAATAAACATCATTTCATCCGTTCGTTCGACCAGATACCGAGCGTAGTGGTTAATATGCGTGTCTTGTATTCGAAAGTCTTGGTTTCTAATCTCTCGATCCATACACAGGTTACTACACAGGCCCTCGGCAGTTTTATTCTATCATTCCCTGCACATTCTCAAATAGCTTTAAATAAGCCACACCCGTTAACCATTCCGCAGTATTATGAATTCGCACACATACATTCGATAGGCAAATCAATAAACATGACTATATTCTGTGCTACACTTAGACGAATATAAATAGTGCAGGCGGACAGACTTAAGTCGTGACTTCTATATGAGTCAGCACGTGCACACTGACGAGTAGCGAAAAATCCTTTGGCCCATTCCTATTCTTACAGTCAACTGTGAAATGGTGTTATGAGCCACTCCATTAATCAGTGAATTAAATAACTACACAAATCTAACCAAGCTTAGAGATAAGGACTAGCTTTGTGAGATCTGAGATATTCAGGTACGTGAAGGTTTAATTGGTGGCCTACTGGCTTATAATAGAGGGCCAGCTTTATCTAAGGATCCTCATACAGGAGGCACCCTATCATTCAAACTGAAGACAATGCACAATGTCTATTAAGGAGAACACTCATATGACGTTAACAGACCGCATAACTAATCACTGTATCTTTCCCAATAAAATGAGAACCCTTGTGCCTTCAAATAGCTCATCGCGTTCATTGCAACGTTTTTATGTGTTCTAGAAAATCCAACGAAAAACACTGCATTAAAATCACTTTGTTTTTTTTTTTCCTTGTTGCAACAAAAGTGAAAAATATCCGGAAAGTCTACGGCGTGGACAGTTGTTTGCTTTATTTATAAATTAAAAAAAAATTATGTAAAATGGCTGGGTAGGCCACTTCTTAAATTTCACAGGGGTGTGTATTATAGTAGGAGAAATACGCTTCCTCCTGTTCAATGGGTACAGGGACCCTAACCTGGCAGTAATGCGACCGAGACGTGAAGTTGACTAGCTCCGTTCAGTCTCGAGTTAAGAATGCGTGGAGCCATACCTATATTCCCCCATATGGCATAATAGCATGGTGCCTAATTACGGTCAGGGACAACTTTAACTTACATTTTTTGGTGCTGTCACTTACTTCCTTACTTACTCCAGGGTGCAGATTCCTTCTTGAGAAGCTAACCGCTTTGCAGCTAGTCAAGAAATTCCCCGCATTTCACGGACCCCGAAGGTTCATTACCGCACTCACAAGCGTCCGCCACCTATCTCTATCCTGAGCGAGCCCAATCCAGTCCATATACCCACATCCCACCCCCTGGAGATCCATCCTACTGTTATCCATCCATCTACGCCTAGGTCTCCCCTGTGGTCTCCTTCCCTCCGGTTTCCCCAGCAAGATCCTATACACCCTCTCTCCTCACCCATACGCGCCACATGCCAAGCCCATCTCATTCTTCTTGATATTATCTCCCGCACAATATTGGGTGAGGAGTAAAAATCACTTTAGGTGCTTTCACACAATTGCGAAAAGTGCCTACTATATTCGTTACGTCTGTCCGTCCGTATGTATAAGCTGACTCTCGCTGAATGGATTTTCGTAGAATTTGATATCGGACACTTTCATTAAAACCTGTCAAAAAACTCAAAATTTGGTTACAAGCGGACAAAAATATCGGGCACTGTATACGAAGACCTAAGCGCAGTTTATTATTGCCGACGACATAAAATCACCTCGAAAGCTGTTTTAGGACAGCCGAAAAGGTATAAATGTACACAAAACGTGCCCCAATGTTACGTCATAGTACATTGCCTATCTTGTTGTCAGCAAAGCACAACCTAATTTTAAAAAGATAAAGTGATCCCGTTACAGACCCGGTGTGGCCCAGAGGGTGGGTACAGGTGTAGTTCTACTCTTCCATGACCGCGGCACTAGAAGGGGGTGAGTGGTCAGAAGCACGCCCCGGCCGCACTTTACCCCCGGGAAAGACCCGGTACCCATTTTACAGGAGGCTGGGTGGGCCCCAGGGCCGGTCTGGACGGGTGGAAAATCTCGTCCCCACCGGGATTCGATCCCGCACCGTCCAGCCCGTAGCTCAGTCGCTATACCGACTGAGCTACCCGGCCCACACAACCTAATTTTACCCTCAGTAAAACGAGACACCGCCAAAGATCTCTTCAGATTGTCATCTAAAGATATCTTCCAATTATAATCGGAAGATACACGTACCTTTAGCAGAAGCTCTGATAGTTATCAGAGCTTCCTCTAAGAAATGTCAATTGTAGGTCGTATGAGTCATCTATATTCAGGCCGCTGGTCCTTGCGGTCGCAAGTTCAAAACTCGCTCTGAGCTTGAATTCTCAGGTGTGGAGATATTTTAATCAGTTTCCTGTCTCCATCTCAAAAGGTAAACAATGAAAAGAAAGCCTGGAAGAACCAGACACATGAAATGTGATACCCAAAGCGACAGACTGGATATTACATATGGCTTCGTCTTAGTTACGGACCCAGAATACAGAGCAGCTGAATTATACTGTCTTATAAATGTAATGTCACAATCCAGCGGTAGCCCTAAAGGTGGTGACACTGAATAACAAAAGGAAATCACGATAGATCCTACCAGCAGGATCCGGATAGTTGAATGTTGGCTGTATGTAACTGCACTGCCACGCCCTCAACGGTCAATATGGAAAACCAATTTGCATTTAGATCGCCTTGTAGTGTAATTAGCTCATCAGCCGCGCGTACAGTGGCGGCGCTGTGCAACAGAGGTACCACCATGATCTCACTTGATAAATTAGAGATGAAAACAAGACATCTCAAAGTCGGTCCAAATTACTCGAAAGAATCCACAATATCATGCTGAGAATTCTTAACACAAAAATCACGTTCAGGGAAAAATTGGTAGATGTATTTCAATTTTAACACTACGGGGAAAATACCATCGTTAAGTCTTTTATTCGAAACCTGGGAAAAATTATAAAAGAATAAGTGAGAAATGTTTTCATGCTTATCGGTTTTCCAATTCTTGAAGAAGTAAATATATAAGTATCAAAAGTGGAAATTTGTGCTTAATTTTGAGGAAGGTCACATATATGTTTTTACAGTATCGGCACACCACTGTCCTTATGTTCCATTATGTCAACCAAAATACTGTAGCGGAAGAATTAAAGAGCATTTCCTAACACCATTAATTGTGTTACCTCAACATTTTAATTGCTGTACAGTGAAGTGTCCCGCTAAATTTTCGTCGTGCCAGTGATATGTTCCGGTTTTAATAACTCGAAACATCCTAGACCAATTAAATGCATGCATTAAACTAATTAGCATGTATTAAAATTTAAAATGTGATGGATCAAGTTCATGTAATATAAATCAAAACACAGCCAAACCGATCACACTAAATAAAACCATATTAACTGAACAATAAAAAAGCCAACTAGATACCACTTATTATTTTATTACACTTCTTATAGGCTCAAAATGTTTCGGGTACTATTATGCCCATCATCAGGAGCTCGCGACTATGATGTTGGTTACCACATTGGTCGTTTCGTTTCATGGTATGCTGTATGTTGCAGGTTAGGTGCAGTTAGGCTGGAGTAGTGTCCGGGTTGCAGCCCGGATACTACTCAAGCCTATCCGCACCTAACCTCCAACATACAGCAAACCTAGAACGAAACGAGCAATGTGGTAATCAACATCATAGACGCGAGCTCCTGATGATGGGCATAATAGTGCCCGAAACATGTTGAGCCTATAAGAAGTACAATAAAATAAGTGGCATCTAGTTGGTTTTTTATTCTTCAGTTATCACAATGCTTCACGGTCCAATAAACATCAAAACCATATTAGTTTCAAGTGAAATTATTGTAAAATTCGTTGATTATAGAATAATTATTTTAAAAAAAATCTTCGTTTCTTTCTGACACGCATATCTGCTGAGTAATGTAAACACAGTTTACTAGCGGTAGTGCCAATTCGACGTACTGCGCAATTAAAACAACTCACATTCCTTTTAAAGACATGGCATTAGTAACTTAACCCTTTGACGCCTAACGACCACTATAGTGGTCGTACCGCACCGCTAACCTCTAAACGTTGCATTTCATATATTTATTCAACAAATGTAGGTACTGAATATTTTAAATACGGTATATACTCTCCGTTTTTTCCTCTTCAAAATGTAGTTTGTTTCATAATTCTATTTGGTTCCTGTTTTATTCACATTTTATATACAGAATGTGCTAAAATTTAAAAAAATAATTCCGGCGCCAAAAGGTTAAAATTCTGTAAAATTAAAATGCGTCATTACAAAAAATATTTCTGGATCCTTTGGACACTCCCTGTGGTTCCGTTGGGCTCCACGGAGTACAGTTTGGGAGTCAGTGATATAGAGGACCGGTTATCTCTGGAACAGGATCAAATTTATTATTTCAACAGCCTTCTTTATTTACCCGTCGGTTGGGTACATCATCATTCATACATCATTCACAGAGTGTGGTTAAGTAATCAATAAATACATTTCATCCCTGTATGATGGTTTCATATTGTCCATCTCCCAGACGCAAAACGCACTGGCAGCCAAATATAGAAACGTATTTAATAATTCAATTCGTCGGACGTGTCTGAGGCTAAACTCGGCCTGACTGATTGGCTATTAATTGAGAAACCATGTCCGATTATAGAGGCAGTAGCGGAACTTGTACATTTAGAATATTGCTGAATAAATTAATAACGAAGAGCACGACTCGTGTCCGTTTAATCGCCACTGAACTTGACAGCATTATTAAGAACGGTGCAGAAGGAAGCCAAGAGAAACATCGGTGGTTGTTTAAATGATGATCGATTACTCATATGGTACATTCGTGGATGTTTAAAAACGCCGTACTAAACGCAAATATTTCAGGGCAACAGGAGAGGGCAAGTTAATCGTATACGGCGAACTGATTTGAATTAACCGTTTGACGCCTAACGACCCCTACAGTGGTCGTACCGCACCGCTAACCTCTAAATGTTGCATTTTATATATTTATTCATCAAATATAGGTACTGAATATTTTAAACACTGTATATACTCTCCGTTTTTTCCTCTTCAAAATGCAGTTTGTTTCATAATTCTAACATATTTGGTTCCTGTATTATTCACATTTTATATACAGTGTGTGCTAAAATTTAAAAAAAATAATTCCGGCGCCAAAAGGTTAAAGAAAGAGAAGAGGCAGTACTCCGTCCGCCATTCGAAGCCAGGACCGGCCGCTGTTGTGTGGCGACATCATAGTGTGTCCAGGCCACTTCACAGTCCAAAATAGGACTGTATAACTGCCGCAACAGACTTAGTAATATGTTTTTGACAGCTTCAACCCGCAAAAAGAAGCAGACCGAGTCCCGACTACGAGAATTGCCGTGGTCTTCTCAACGGCGATGGATGGCAGAGAAGTTCTTTTCTGCAACTGTCATTGCTTCACACAACCTGTTCAACATGTGCTGAGTGCTGGTACGATGTGACATCATTATTAAAAATGTGAGGGTGGGTGTTGAATTTGTTAAGTCTAAATCCCAGGAAGAGCACAAATACCCGAATGCTTTTTACCCCCCCCCCCCCAATTGTTCTTAGTTTTAATTTTCTTGTTTCGGGTTTCTTTTCCTATTCATTATCCTTCTTTCCCTTATTCTTCTCATTATTTCCTTCTCTTACTTGTCACCTTTCCTCTTCGTCTCCCCCTTATCACTCTTTTCTTGCCCATTTTTTATCCTCCAAATCACCACTTATCTCCTCCCTCTCACTCTTAATTTTCTCTATTTCCTTCGCCTTTTGCTGTCGACTAAGCACAACCCACTCTTTCTCACGTCATAATTAATTCTCAGCCACTCTTCATGTGTACGAACGAGACAGAAATCCTTAAACAGGAAATCAGCCACCCACAAAAGAATACAATGATGAATACCCACATGTCGAATGCAATTCGAAACCGGTAGTGGCTGTATCAAAAATGACTAAGATATAACCATCCGACCACAGTCGACAAATTCAGAGTTGAGGGACAAAAAAGTGTGCAGAGAATAGAACTCGGGATGTCGTGTATAGGGAATAATAAAATAAAGTTCACAATCTGCAGAACTTTTAATTAAGTGCGACGAAATTCGTTTTTATTTTAATCTCAAAAGTACAGAAACACATAATCGAGGCCACGATCGAGATAACTTCCTGAAAAAGTGCTAGAGCCCGCCTCCTGTAATCTGTCACGAAATGAAACCAGCACCAGTTGAGAATGTTCCCTAACTACATCACTGCGGGGTTGAAACACGCGTCACTTGATTTAAAGCTTATTAAATTAAGCTGCATCATCTGAAGAAGAAAAAGAATTAGTAACGAAGATACAGAAGCCTTTCGGCATCTTGCGTGTTTCAGCTTTTTGGTGTATTGTTGAAATCACACTGCATGGACCTTAGACGCATTCGGCATCAAATACAGCGAGAACAGAATTGTGCGTCGAGAATGAGAAAGGACTGAGGTCCCCACCAACATAACAGTTTCCTCCGTCCTTGATGGACAGGAAGTGAAGTTTAACAGTTAATGACTAACGCGGTTAACATCTGAAGCGACTACATAAAATTAGTCGAACAAATACAGGTGCTGATAGTGACCAACATGAATAAGATATTGTTACAGATTACTCAAACTGAAGACAGATTAAGTATTCACCAAGCTGAAAAAGAAATTTAACTAAGAGAGTTTCAAGTGAAATAGGAGTTATAATTTATCGATATTAATCAACTTCAGCTCGCTTAACAGCTGCCAATAAATTTTATCAATATCCTTTCCCTTGTTTTGGAGTTATAACAAATGAATAGACAAGGCGGGCACGACCTATCCGATATACGTTCACTTTCAGAAAAAAAAAACGTGTTTTCTCACAGCAAGAAGTACGTATATCTCTGTTACTTCAGACGTGCATATTGCTTTGACTGTTGTTCCAGCTGTAGCCGATTTTATGACTGCAGTTCCAATAGCTTTCAAGTTCCCAGTTTCCCCCCTAATCCTGGAAATGACTTCCCACCATTCCTCAGCTGTTAGTATCAGCCTGTGGGTAGATCTCGCAAAATGGGGGGGGGGGGAGGGGTGCCGATGATAAACTTTAAAAAAACCCATCCCATGGGCGAGCTCCAAACCCCCCGGGTGGCTTCAAACAACCCGCCCGACCCGCCGTAATTCCCCCT
>Ga0123357_10007007_pt1 | contig 13868 bp, 7 predicted proteins | sample TergutEmb28metaG_FD_89873 | JGI IMG/M metagenome (GOLD analysis project Ga0123357, IMG submission 89873) | Embiratermes neotenicus P4 segment gut microbial communities from Petit-Saut dam, French Guiana - Emb289 P4 | ecosystem: Host-associated > Arthropoda: Insects > Digestive system > Gut ... | reverse complement strand
CGGATATTGTACCCAGTAAAACACCCATGATTTCCTGTCCGACATTTAGAACTAACAGTCTTTCCTTCACCCCCCTCCCCCTCCCCACAGCTCCTTTAAATCTTGAGGCGTTTAAAACACGGCCTTTGATATTTTTCCAAGTACGACCAACTTCATATATCACTTATGCTATTTTTCAGACAACACAGCCCCATTGTGTTTAAATACACGTGTAACTGAAGAAGAATGCCAACTCACAATCCAAGCACTTGATCTATGACTAACAACCGGCTACGTGTTGCGGCTTTATGTAGCCATCATAAGGCTGAATACAGGAACATAAGTTGGAAAAAAACTGTCATACAATGCAATAAATAAATATATATATCGCATTGTATTACACTTCTTTCCTACTTATGTTCCCGTATTCAACCTTATTATGGCTATATAAAGCCGCAACACGTAGCCGATTGTTAGTTATAAATAAAGTTGTGTTTGGACTGTGAGTTTGCATTCTTCTTCATTCCATCACTTGTACTATTTTTTTTTGACGTATGTCCATATTCTCAGCTGTCGCCGTTAAATTTGTAACTCTTCATTCCATCGTTGGATTCTCTGCAACTTTTGCAAATGAAAAAAAAAAATATAGATAATCCATGCGGCGATCTCAGTGCTCTCTATGACGGTAGAAAAATGTCGGAAAGGAGACAGCGTGAGGAGGAAGAAAAACAAATAAACAACCTTTAGAGGACATGAAACCGGATGTACTTACCGTTTTCGTGAGCAGACTATACAGGTGTATCTCAGGATGATAGTTATTGAATTGTTTGTCGGGTCTGGAGTCACTCTCTCTTCATTCTTCTGTGGTCGAAATCCATGTCACACAAGTTTATGTTAATTGTTATTTCATTACCATAATCGCATTGACGTACCAACCAGCAGGCCACTTTCTATCTTCACGTCTTCTCCTCACCCAAGCCCTGTGGTCCAGTGACACCCATATCGTTCGGCTGACGATGCCTTGGATGCTAGGTCTGGCTGTCGTGTTCCGGTTTCGGTTATTTCTGTCAGTACCGGTTGTTTAGTTTTGCCACTGATTTCGATAAACAGGTGAATGAAGCGAATGGTAGGTGGGGCAGAAGCCAGATTAAAAATGGCATTTCTTGTGAATCATATGCGGACTGAAAGAGGGACAGATGGAACAGAAAAGGGACTTAAAATGATATTACGTTTGAGCTATGTGCGGAATGAATGAAGCGAGTAGCAGGTGGAACAGAAACAAGACGTAAAATTGCATTCCATGTGACCTATATGCGGTCTGAATGGACTGGCAGTTGGAGCAGAAGCCAGATGGTGGCGTTGTGACAAATACACAATGTCGGGAGAGCCAGATACATATGCAATTAATACATGTGTGTGACGGTATATATATATATACATATATATATATATATACACACACATACATCCATACACACACATATACAACCACATACTGTACACTAAATATGTGTGGGTGTTTTTAATATACTTTAAACTATTGTATAATTTTACAGAGTAAGACTGTCTGGTTGTATTAAGCACTGTGCAGTCTATTGTACGTTTTTCTGATAATATTATTGACACAGTAATACTCACATTAGGCACTAAATACATAGACGCTAAAAGATTTTTAAAAATGTGTGCACCAAGTCAGCTAGCGTAGGGATATATCTATTTTATTTGTAGCTTTGGTAATTTCCACTAGTATTAATGTTTCTTCCCGAAGATGGCTTTTCAGGACTGAAACATGCAGGAGAGTGGAATAAATTAGTTTGTTCCAAATTTGTGTTCCTTGTACGGTGTTTGTTTTTTAACCAGTTATAACTTTCGTGGCGAGGAAACAGGTAATTCCGTCACGAGCGCTGGGAGTATTTCTTCAGCCCCTCAGTTGGAAATTCGTGTAAGTTTATATTGTTCTTTCTAAGTGTTACCGAATGTTAGCCTGCTGATGACCTGACAAGGTCGCAACATGTAACTACATTAAAGAATACCAGAGTTTTAGTTATGTCACGGTTTTTGTTTTATCTGTTAACTAATCATACGAGAACACAACGGGATGTGTAACTTCAAAATCGTGACTCCGATTAGCAAATTCCAGTACCAACAGAGAAATCCAACAGTTCTGCTTTGAGAAACGTGCCAATAGTCAAACGATTCAATTGTGCCTTTCAAACACATGCGGGTGTGAGTGAATAGTTGAGTGAAAGTGACAGTGGGCAGGCCAGTGAGAATCGTACAGCAATTATTGGATAATACAACATGATCACAAAGTAAGAGTTCAGTTACTTGGTCCTAGAAGCCATCACGCTAAAATTATACAAAGTGTAAAATACAACAACATCTAAACAGAGTACCCTCAACATGTAGGATGTTGAACGTCATGATGTAATTTTTGCCACTCCCACTTCGTAATGTGGAAGTCTCCACAAACAGACTCATTATTATGACTGATATGTCATTATTTTTCCAATCTTTACACTCACTTGGATCAAACTCTGGGGTAGAATCAATGCAGAGAGTGAAGCCATGTGCTTCCGTTTGTTTCGTGATGCGTAATGTTACGTATACTTCGATACTATAGTACTATAGTACTATAGTATCGAGGTACGAAAGTATAGAGGTACGAAAAAAAGAGGAAAAAGAGTTGGAGAGATTGAAAGAAATATGGGAAGAGTATAAATAGGTACAGGGAAAGAAATAAGGCAAGAAGATCCACTGGGAAGTAAAGGGACAAGAAATAACTAAATAAGAAGGAAAGACGGACAGAGAAAGAAAGAAGGAACTCAAGAAAATGCTGAACGAGACAGACAGAGATAGGAGTCGATTGTGCTAATGGTGACGCACCTAAAGGCCTCTGCAATGTACTTCCTGTGAACCGCAACAGGCAGGCATTTCTGTGACAGGTTATCTGTACTATCTATTGTACGGAACTTTACTGGCACAGAGACCTATGTTACAACCCCGATGTGCTACTTCCAATGTGATGATAACCGTGTGGGTGAATTACCGGGGTGCTGATAAGTCCTTAGCCCGACCAGGAAGGAAACAAGTTGCGCCTGTCAAAAGTGTGATGGGCAGAGGAATGGATTGATTTGGCTAGGGTAGGAACAGGTGGTGGACGGTTGTGAATGTGGCAATGAACCCCCAAGTTCCATAAAATGCGGAGAATGTAGCTTGTTTCCTTCCTGGTCGGGCTAAGGACTTATCAGCACCCCTGTCATAACTGGTTTCTCTCATCTCGAGAGTTAACCGACGTTAATAATCGTAAAGTGCGAAAGAGACATTTTGTTACATTGCCATTTTTACTCCGTCGGTCCATCGGAACAGATGTATTGTCAAAAGACTATCATTCATTGCAAGATAAAATAATGAAGTTTATACTATTATTATTACTATTATTATTACCGCCTTTGTGCAAGATATTTACAGTCATACAGCTGTAACGAACCGTACTCTAAGGTATACATGTTGCAGCTATTCTTTGGTTAAAAGTTGTTGTACATGTAATGCTGTTTTTTAAGTTAAACGTTTTGTAATTATTATTATTATTATTATTATTATTATTATTATTATTCATGGTCGTGATTTTGTTGGCGGTGTTTACAATTCTTTTAGGTAGGTTACGGCGCTCTTTCGATTGATTATAGAGTCATTTTCACTGTGATGTTCAACAGACATATCCCATTGTCCCTGTGAGGAATGGTACCCGTTTGTTCGTTTCATAGGTTGCAACTTAATTGGCTGGAAAACAGTACTGTGACGAATATATATATAAAATATTTGCGTGCCGTATCGCTGTTCTGGAGGGCTCACACTTTTTACATCTTATTTTTAACAAATCAGCGTATCTTGTGAGTCCTTACATCGTCGGTAAATACTCATTAATTGGTAACTAGCTTAGTCAGGATTCGTGAGGATGGTAGAAGTGGTGATGAAAATGATAGTAATAATTATAATAAGAATAATAAGTTTTACTTGTAAAACCATCAAAGAAACATACTTAACAGATGTAAATGTTTAACAGTCACAGCCGTCACTGAGAAGCTCCAGCAGTATACAGATTTGAAAGAAGAACCAATAAGAATATGACAACTGAAAACGCCCAATTTAGTACCTTTACTGCTATTCACAACGGGTATTATTCCAAACAGATTACACGAAAGTTTTAAACTGCTTAATCTCCACCTTCTCTTTATATTCTAATGCTGCAAGAAGTAGTACTTAATACATGCTGTATAGCCAGGAAGTGTCTGGTAGATCAGTGTACAAGAAGTACTTGGTCAGTGAGATACATACTCTTCTGAGAAGCAGCTAAACTGGTTTGAAGTAATTAAGGAAAGTAGATAATAATAATAATAGTAATAATTCATGCTTGTATTTTACACATGATTTTATTCGACCTTGAATTAATTGCCTAGTTGGTAAAGCTTACATGACGTGGCAGGGAAGAAGTAGCATTTATTTATTTATTTATTGGACTGTTGCTCATTCTGCACATGAAGTCTTGTCCGTGCAACACCATGTTCTTGCGCAGCCCGAATCTCATTTTGCTACTCATAGTACTGCGCTACCGCTATTCTGTGCCATTACACTTTCTCGTGGTGATGCAGTACCAGTGGCTATGTTATTGCTGTTATGCCTGTCTGCATTTACACGTAGCCCCACTCCTAAAGCCCGCGTTGTGCGGTCTTGTTTTATGTTGTTTCCTGTAGCTCTGTAATATTAATAATACCGGTATATATGGTAGCACTTGAATTTCTGGACTACCGAGTGTAAATTTGAGAGGCGTACAATAAATTCCCGTACTTAATGCAACATTTTACCTTCCGCAAAATTTTACAAGAGTTCTGGCAGCTGTCTTTCTCTGTAGGCCTATAAATTGACTTTTAGTTTTACATATTTTATTTCTTAGGTAGAAGATCTAGGAAGTGAATTTCTAGCATTAAGATTGTGGTGATTGTGCTTTGTTTTGTATACTTGATTTTCGATCGTTGAATGCCACAATGTGATACTGTCTTATAACTGGAGTCAAACGGCGTTTCAAGAAGGGCGCTGATGAATGCAAGAACTATTCCATTTCTCCTTAACAGTCATGTCGGGGTTGAAATCATGTGAACCGCAAATAAAAAGTAATCGGAAAGGTTGTAGACTGCTCCGTTGAGTACGTAGTAGATACCAATTACAAGTGGTATTTTTTTTTTAGTTTCATCAATCGTACGACATTTGAAGCTGTAATAATTGTGCTAATGAAGGGTAAATTCTGCCTTGTCGACAGATAAATAGTAACTGAAGCTTCGATTACACCGTATCGACTGGTAAGTAGTGAAGAGGAGCGTTGCAAAGTTATATTCGGAGTCGAGAAGTCCAAGAAGATGGTATATTTATAGAATTGAATCACTCTGAAGGTGGAGGCAGTACGCTCCTCCGAAACATCGGTTTTTATGTACCTACTTCTGACGAAAACTCATCAAACCGTCCATTTGTAGCCTTGTGAAAACTGGGCTTCATCATTAACCCGTGTGTTTGGAAATAGCCTTCTCCCTGACGGCGTTTCATGGAAGTATTCCATGCAAAATTTAAGCGAAATCTATTGGACGGTGTATGGAATACATGGATAGGCACACCGCCGTAAGCGCTTATTTCCTTAGAAGGTAAAGTAAGCTGAAATATTGCTCGTGATTTGCTGGAGGGCGGAGTGTGAAAAGATTTCGGTTCCGCAGATTTCCGAGTCAGCTAAAATGAACTTTAGCAAGACATGGAATGTTAAGGCTCTTACTGCCCTCTGAATGTTCCTGGTGTGTACATATGTGCCTGTTCTTTCTCTGAATGTTTAATCTACAGTCAGGCCAGCACTGAGGCCATTCTGCTCGGTTTGTAATGTATAGATGAGGGCTCATCCTCTCCCATTTCTGTTCTGCACCAGCAGCCCTAACCTCAATAATTCAGACTTCATGCGAGCCTCTGTGTTCCGTATGCATTGCATTTGCTGGCAAAGCGGGCGAGTGTAATGTTCTTTAACTATATGAGTGTACAAGCAAGTCAGGTTTGAGCAACAGTAGACTGAATACATCTAGACTATAACTAGCAGAAGCTCGTGTTTTTCCCCCTGAGCCTTGTTTAAAACAGTGATGAAATAATAAAATTGCTTAGGTTATTTATTGTGACAATGTGATGATTTTTGCTGCTAACCAATAAAGAATTCATCGGCAGTTGTCATTTTTCGCTTGTGTTTGTGTTAAAATACAATCCGACAAAGTAATGGCATTCATATTCATTACACAATTCGTAGGTCGAGTCCAGCATTATGCGCGATATTGCACTGGTTACTGTCTTAGTAGGTGGATAGTACTTGGTTTCGTAGTACAAATGCGAAGCGGCTGAGCAAACAGTTCCTATTGTTGGCACTGAGACCGCATCGAATAATCTGGTAAGTCAGATTTTGACAACAGACTATATAAACCGTATCTTTCCCGGGGGTAGAGGCGACCGGGGCGTGGGGCTAACCCCCCACCTCTATCTAGTGCCGAAGGTCCTAGAAAAGAGCAGAGCTATACCTCTACTCACCCTAAGGGTCTGCGTGGCCTATAAAAAAGGGTGAAAACCTACATATATAAACCTTAAACGAATCTAGTATTTTATTAGGCTTTTAGATAACTGGGCAGTACACTTGATGCAACAGGCCTGGCGCATTCGCTCTCGTTTGTTAAGTACAGTAACCATCCTAAAACCATGAAGCAACGGATATTATGGAAGGACTCTACCAAAACAAAATCGCTTGCACGAAACAATTAAGAGCAGATGAATTTCGGGCAATACGCGTTACCGTTCGCTTTAGAATCATCTTTGCCTTTTCTGTCTAGGAGTGTAAAGATTGATGTGCACAGAGCTATAATTTTGTCCGTTGTTTTTCGTTGGTGTCAATCTTTCTCTCACGTTAAAAGAAGAGGGTGTTGAGGAAGATGTCTGTATTTGGTCCCGAGAGGGGAAGGTAATAGGAGGCTAGAGAAAAGACCATCATGATAAGATTTGTGACTTGCATTTCTTACCAATTTCCTTTTGGGCGAGCAATACAAACCAAAGCGGATTTTATGGGCAAGGCATGTGGCGCATGTGGGGAAGAAGGGAAATTCATACAGGGGCTTTTGTCAGGAAACCTGCAAGAAAGAATGACTTCGAAGTCCTGGGCGTGGATAGGGGGATGATATTAAAATGGATTTTCAAGAAATAGAATGAGACGGCTTGTACTGGATTTATCAGCCCCAGAATGTGTATCAGTGTCGAGATTTCGTGAACACTGTAATGAATCTTCGGGTTTCATATGTGTGGAGAATTTATTTGCTGGCTAAGGCACTGTTAAATTCTGAAAAAGGAATCCCCTGTAGAGTTAGTTCTCTCTCTCTCTCTCTCTCTCTCTCTCTCCCCCTGTCTTATTCAAGATACCACCTAGCCTTTGGAGACTAACTAGGCATTTTATTCTGACCTAAATTGCTACGTTGTCTATTTGCTACAGGCGCCGCCCAACGGTTCAGCCTGCTTTATCTTGGCTCCTCATTCATGAGGTTTCGAAGGTACACACAACGACGCACCACAGTCGGTAGGACTTCCCCTGGATGAGGGGCCAGCTCGTCATAGAGACCTGTACCTGACAACACACACAACACTCACAACAGACAAACGTCCTTGCCCTCGGTGGAATTAGAACCCACGATCCCAGCAGACGAACGACCGTAGACCTACGCCTTAGACCATGCGGCCACTGGGACCGGCAAGTTAGTTAGTTGATTCTTATAATAAAACGAACTAGATACACTCATTTCTCAAATTTAGTTTTGGAATAAAACTCTACAGGTTTCGGACAGTTCCTCTGCCCATCATCAGGAGTTTTTAACTGTACACACAGCAATGGTATATGGCATACAGTTTTGCTGACAGCTTACGAGCAGAATCAGTACTGATCCTGCTCGCAAGCTGTCAGCAAACCTGTATGACATGTACCATTGTTGTGTGTACAGTGAAAAACTCCTGATAATGGACAGAGGAACTGTCCGAAACATGTAGAGTTTTATTCCAAAAATAAATTTGAGAAATTAGTGCATCTAATTGGTTTTATTATAAGAATTTATCACGGTGCACGGTCACCTGAACGTCAAATTAGTTAGGTGATACCTTTCCTTAAAGTCCTGAATTTAGTCGCTAAGTAAGATCAGTTTCTGGGTGAAGAATAATAACATAGGATCCATGGAGCAGGTTTGTGTTATAAGCCGGGATTATGTGTGCATAGATATATGTTATTATTTCTGTGCAAATGTTTGGGCATAGTTTATTCGCTGGTAGAGAGATACACAGTTCTTTCTCGCAATGATGTAATTTATTTACAATTAAGCGGGACCTTGGACACAATGCAGCCCTTCTGGTTACACCTTTCCATTCATGCATACTTTATTGCACTCTCTCAGAGATTAGACACATTTTGGTGCAGTTTAAAAATTTAAACCTAATTACAGACTCTCTGTGTGAGTTAATTATGAAACTTTATTGCTGTAAAAGTAGAATTACAGGAATTTAAATATATAATGCAAAGAGAAAATCACACATTTGTTCCATTGTAACTGACACACTGTTCTGACTCTAGTCTCCGCTCCATGTGGCTTTGATATTTTCTTTTTTCCCCCTTTAAAAGGAACGTGCGGCAATCCAACGTGCATTATTAATCCAATCAACCAACCAACCAATCAACTGACTAATTAACTGTCTGTGTGGTATATTTTCTTGCTGGAAAATTTGAAATTGTTATTTGATTTATCGTATTGACTTCAACAAATATACAAACTATTCATATTAGAAAGGAAGATCATAAAATTGCTTGGTTAGTTGCTCCAGCGATCATTCGAATTATTATTTAAACCCAATGGTTTCGATTTTGTAGTTAATAGGTGGCTTAAATAAATCATAACGCATATTCTTTTCAGTCCATTGATATGTTTTGACGGAAACCAGTGGTACTCTGCGTTTACGTTGGATGAATATTACCAGGTCTGTATTTATTTCACTTTAATTAGTTTGAACTCTCTTATTTCTCGCGTGACTATTGTAACGTTGTGCCGAGAACAGCCGAGAATGGCCATATTGCTAAGGGCTTTCCTATCGACCGATTTTAGTTTCTCTGTCGGTTTGTTTTCGAGTTGGTTGGGTGCTACCATATACAGTATTACGCAGTTCCCTTACGGAAGAATTAAAGAAGCTTTTGGACTCGTCTGATAGTCATAAAACTTTATTTTACAAAGGCCATGGAGAGGGTAGATAAAACCCACAAGGTACTAGGCTGCGATGCAAATAACGTAGCAATTACGGAGTTAAGGTTTGCAGTATTTAAGGACGTGCATAAATTATAGGCTTATCTTAATATTCACATGACTAGAATAAAAGTTACAGGGATTCATAGAATGCAGTGTTATGTCTTATGCATTTGCATAGAGCACGGTGTTGGTTCTGTCTGCCTAGCCCTGTATGAAGGTTCTGCCTGTGGACGGGACGGCTCTTTCAGTAAATGCAGTACATGAAATTCAGTACCTGTGAGGTGCTGAAGACAGCTCAAATCGCATTTGTGTAGTACGTATCCGAGTACATAACACTGGAGTTCGCTTGTCCAGTTTGTCCAGCATATTGATTAATTAATTCTTTCCTTTCATCTCTCGTTCTTTCTTTCATTAATGAATTCCTTTATTCGTTCATTCGTTCATTTATTCTTAAGTATTCTCTCTTAAAAATATTACCAGCAGGAATTTCTGGCGTTAAGGTCTGATTTTTCACATTTTTCTCTCTCGTTTGAAGAACCAACTCCATGCGAAGGTCTTCTTGAGGCGCCTTGTCTGTCGTCTGTTACCATACACTATGTATTCACCGCGTTGTGTAAATCCTGTATGTCACGCCAGTGTTCACCTTAGCTGTCCATAGTAGGTTATTCTGAATCAATTTCATGTTGTCTAAACGCCTCGCGTACACTTCTTTCTGTGATGAAAGGTGAAGTTGTCCTTTTCCTCGTCTTGAAGGCATACAGGAGGAGTAGAGGTATAGATCCACTCATTCTTAACCTCGGGAATAGATGGAGGTCTATCTTCTGAGTGAGATGTAATCCGGAGTCATTCTCACAGTCTATTGTTGTATAATGTACAGTAATATTATCGGCCTCTTTGATTTGATCGCTGTTATAGTGTTTGTGAGTGTCCTAATTACGCAGTTTTATCCCAGATTCTCCTAGTCCCTTCCCATAGGTCTAGGTACACGTGTTCTTCTCAGCACTCTCTTCTCCTACATTCTCAGTCTGTCTTGTTCCCTCATGGTGAGGCACGAAGTTTCACACAGATACAGTGGATTGTGTCAGGTGTTAGCTTTACGTTTTAATATTTATATTTTAGATGATAGGCGCTAATACAGAATATTCTGAAAGCGAGCATTCTTCTATTTTCACATGGCTCATCCCCAGTGTGTTTTCATTTGCAGATATGTTTCCTCAAAATCCGTCATCTACAACATGTAAGGCAGGATAAAACAGGCTACATGTTTCGATTGATGAAGCCATCCTCAGGCCATTTTGAGAACAGTAAATGATACTATTACTGAAATAGACCGCTTCCGTTACTAGTATCATTTTATTGTTATAAAAAAAAGCCTGATGATGGCTTCATCAGCCGAAACATGTTGCCTGTTTTATCTTGTGTTGCATGTCGTGTATGATTTTGAGACAATGTTTCAGCCAACATTCTTGTGTTCATCGTTTCCTGCCAAAAGGCCACATCTATCTTCTGTCCGCTGACTTAGCTTTAGGTGTAACTGAGCTCCAAAACACGTTCAGTATTTTGTCACCCCTTGGTCATAGCGCAAGGGGGTTCGTTTATATCTTAGTCTGTTTGTGGAGGTGGGAGTGAAGGTCCAAAACGATGATGTCAGAGTTCACACGTGACGTGAGCAAAGGTGAAGAGCATTCCCTTATATTTTGTAGTGTGACTGAGATGCGGCTCCGACGTAGGAACACGTATCATGTAGCATAAAATATGTTCCCCCAAGGTACAGCTTACTCTGTGATGCGTTATTTATCTACATCCCTCTACAGCCCGATATTCCTCCCGCCTGTTGGTGGCCATATTGCAGGACATAGTTGCTTTCTGTGAGTGCAGAATCGTGTAAAGCAGCGTTTCATTATATCGCTTCTCTAATAAATTGGATCTACCGGGAGATTCTTTACACATTCCTGCATTAGGACTAGGTTGTTCTGAGCCGGTGTTAAGATGTATTGCAATGTAATGTATTGTAATGTAATGTAACAACTTCAGCTGTTTGTAAGAAATCTGCAGAACTAGCACTATCCCTTCATATTGTATTCTTATTGTTATGTGTGCTCTGTTCTGTATATTCTGTTTTCATCGTGCTAACTGGCATTCTTCGGCTACCCTGACTGAGGGTTTTCCGTGCTTTTTCCTCAGTTTAAGATAAATGCCAGGGTGTAACTCGCAAAGACGGGGTACGGCCAGCACTCTTCCCAATTAGTTAATTGTGCTGTTCTGTGTATTGTTTGTGTGTAAATGTGTACTGTACTACTGACACTGGGTGTCAGCCCAATTGCAGTTAAAAAATATATATCATATATCATAGTCCATTATACACCTATTAGGTTGCTTAACGACGGATTTTGAACTTCGAGAGTGTTGTAGAGTGAATGTAAGGATCGTAATGAGTGATTATTGGGAAGGAAAAGAAGGAAGTGGTCTTGAACAGGGTATACCTACAGGGGACCCACGAGAGACCTATTTTAACTGTCCTTTAAGCTGTCATTTTATGTTGTCGCTGTCTGGTAAAGTTAATGAAATCTACGTTTTCTGCAATTTTAATTGAACTACGTACGAGCATTACGCTGACGTAGATCTGACATCTCTAATATAAAACCTCCTTTCTGGGACATTTAGTAGAATTTCATTTTTTGACATTCAGAGGACCGTGCATCGTGAGATATTCTTATAGTAAAAGCCAACAAGGTGCACTGTTTCTCAAATTTATTTTGGTAAAGAACTCTACATGTTTCGGACAGATTTACTGTCCATCATCAGGAGGCTTGATACTCTATTCACAGCAATTGGTATTTGTCATGCTAGTTATGTTGACTGTCTGGACTGTCTGCTAGCAGACACCCAACATCAATAAGCAGACTAGTCAACATAACTGGCATGACAAATACCCATTTGTGTGAATACGGTGTTGAGACTCCTGATGATGGACAGTAAATCTCTCCGAAACATGTAGAGTTCTTTACCAAAATAAATGTGAGAAATAGTGCATCTTGTTGGCTTTTGTTATAAGCATAGAATTTCCTGATTAGTCTCATTTTCCTCTAAAATTTAGAGATGTTGTTAATTTCTTGATCAATAAAGTATTAAATGTCTTTAGTATTTAAATAGTTTGTTAATTAGTTTAATTAATTGTGTGATTATTAGTTACTGATTGGACTACTGAGAAATATACTTTAAGTAATTAGCTATGCAGTTGTGTGGTTAGGTGCCCAGTTGTTTGATAAGATGGTAAGTTTATTATTAGCTTGTTAGTGAGTTGGTTAATTCAGTTATTTAACTGTTTAGCTAATTACGCGTTAGGTTGTTAGTTCCTTGATGAATCTCATAGGTAGATGTCGGTAGATGTTTGTTTAGATGGCTCAGTTGACTGGTTTGTCAGTGTGTGTAGCTGGATGTGTGTGTTTTGTTTACCGCGCGCGTGCTGGATGCAGAAAACTAGCTCTGTGTCAGTCGAGTGTGACGCACCTCTGCAGCTGGCTTAGCCTAAGGCAGGGGACCTTCTTGCATGTGCTTCAATGCTAGATACACTTTAATTTGCCTTCCTGGGCATGCTTTTTGTAACAGATTTCATTTCTGACGGCCCGAATAAATTAGAAATCGAATTAACTTACTTGTTTGCTTACAATATCGACTCGATATCTAATTGGCATTGCTTAATAAACGTTTTAAAGCCTACTGGTTACGTGATGCACCAAAAAGTTTAACATTCAAGAATCGTACGCTCTGCCCACACCGTATTTGTGTATTTTGTAGTTATCTGAGAACAAACAGCGACGTGTGTGCCACTTACATCATAAACTGATTGGTTTTTAGAACCTAGTTGAAATGTATTTACTGCGCGGTACGAACTGGGCTTTTGAAAAAAGTAGTCTGCGCTTCGTCTGTAAAGGGTTAAACATTTTAAATCTGAAGTCCATGGCAGTAAGATTCAGAAATTCTAGTTACTCCCTCGCAGGAAACCATAAAGACCATTGGGTTGATGCGGTTCAGCAAAATAATGGCTACTTGCTGTGACAGTCGTACGAAAGTAGCCGTACTCTGTGTTAGATATTAAGGCAGTTGGTACATACCGTAAGCACCCAGCTTTAAACCAAGAACATGAAGCCTTCCGTATTATCTGGTATGTGACACCAAGTAATGTAGTGGAAACTGGAATTGGTCTACCCAGACTGGGGTAGCATGATATCCTGAAACGTTGATGCACATCTGCCAGAACGCCCCATTCTTATTCACTCAAAACTGACGGTGTATAATCTCAGAGACTGACTGCGTCATTGAACAGTACACTTAGAAAAGTAAACAAGGTAATAAACCAGGGCTATGTCGTGGACGTTTCTTCTACCGGTTCGTTTGTTCAATTGGCAGTTACTATTTTGCATTAGCTTCTCAGAACTGTTAAGGATCTTATGTTTATTGGACAGTGCATCATTGTGATAGTTGAAGAATAAAAGACCAACTTGATGTCACTTGCTATTTTATTTCACTTCTTATGTGCTCAACATGTTT
>Ga0123357_10007006_pt1 | contig 13868 bp, 9 predicted proteins | sample TergutEmb28metaG_FD_89873 | JGI IMG/M metagenome (GOLD analysis project Ga0123357, IMG submission 89873) | Embiratermes neotenicus P4 segment gut microbial communities from Petit-Saut dam, French Guiana - Emb289 P4 | ecosystem: Host-associated > Arthropoda: Insects > Digestive system > Gut ... | reverse complement strand
TTTTTTGTGGCTTGCAAATGTTAAAGCAACGGACTAAGAAGTGTATTGAGCTTCGTGGGGAGTGTGTTGAATAAATCCCGAGTTTGGTCGTTGTAGCTTGTTTCCTTTCTGGTCGGGCTAAGAACTTATCAGCACCCCTCGTAAAATAGGCTAGTTTCTGGATTTTTAGCAATCAGCGTAAAATTACGCCAATTTTTCCAATGATAATTAAATATCATGTTTTAATTATTCTATCCGACTCTAACGCAAATCGGTAAATTCATTACGAGCAAATTGAACGATAATCCCTGGGGAATGCAAAGCCCGTATGCCTAGTTTTGTACAGCAGTGTCACTACATGTACGCAGTGCATGCCGCTATCTACCTTGCTGCTAGTGCTTCAGGCATACAAACATCGAACATCCCACTCACTGCAGCTATGGACTGGTGGCAGAACACCGTGCTGTATCAGATATATCCTCGATCTTTCCAAGACAGTGATGGAGACGGCATAGGGGATCTGAAAGGTTAGTCTTTATTTAACTCTCGGAAAGAAACCACTCAGCAGGTTTAGACACAGAAAACACGACAGCAGTAAAACAGTTCATACAGAAAACATTGCCTGAACTGGGTGCAACAAGTTAAATACGAAACAAAATGGCGGTCTTTTTTGATTGCATTAATACTCAATAAGTCTTCCAAAAGATGCTGCACCACTGGATAAATCATTTACTTCAGTTATGTAAAAAAAAAAAACTGGTTTGTACTGTCGTTAAGGCACAAGAATCTACAGTACAATTTGGAGAACAGTTCTGTCGTTCTTGTTAGTTAGTCTAAATTCCACGTGTCATAGTTGTGGGCTTCAGAACACGATTTCTATAAAAATTCACTCATTGTCGTCACGATCTCGAAGCTTTTCTGGCGTGGGAAATAACTGGAACGAAATAGTCGGACAGATTAATCAATTCTTGCAGCAACAAACGTAGCAATTACCCGAAATGTCACTCTTAACCCTGTAAACGCCGAGTTAAATCCCATCTGCCATCTGCTGGCATTATTAGGAGCTCACCATATTCTCCACGTTAGAGGGATAAGGGTTAAAGGGAACTTCTGTAGTCACACTTACTTGCCATCAATATTACTTTCCGAAATACAGAACATTACAGGACACGCGGATGGATAAGATATTATATATATATATATATATATAGGACTATTGAAATAGTTATTTAAATGACCGTGCCATCGCTGTAGTAAAAATTCTATGATGAAATCATTTATCCCCGAAATAGGAATTGGATTTATACCTTATAAGAAAAAATATATTATTATTATTATTATTATTATTAAAAACTGTTAAAAGAAAGGGGATAATAAAAATGTGTCTTACGAAGAACGGAATTGTGTAATTCAGAAAACGATACCACCTACGAATGTCGTCGTGCCACTCTTGCTCCCATCCCTTTAGAAAAATAGTCTCCAAGTAACTGTCTCCTACAATGACTAACACATACATAAATAGAAGGCGAGCTGTGATAATCCTAATGCCTCATACGCAGTAATGAAGCAACGACGATATCATTCGTCCAGCTGTCTCAGAAACGTCACGATGCAATAAATAAAATGTTCTGAAATACTGCTACCGTTTCACTTTAACGCAGAAGGTGCAAATAGTGGCCACTGCCATATGAAGGTTTAAAATTTGGCTCATAAAATGAAATTGTTTATTGATGCACCCAAATTACATTTTCTTTTCATATCATATCAGAATTGGCTACTTCATTATTCACACAATGGTTTAATATTTTAAAGCCTCCTTCGGAAACAAAATATAGTATCAAAATGATTCTTTTAGAATCACAGATAACATATTAACCTGTTTGGTAGGCAGATGCTGGCTGAGAACCGTTGAATTATTTTGATTTAAAATTCAGTATTAGCCGGGATAGCGGAGTCGGGGTAATTACTTGGTTACGGGCTTCTATTCCCAGCAGGGGTAAGAGTTTCGTATCTTCTCCAAACAGTCTATACTCTAGAGAACTCTACATGTTTCGGACAGACTTACTGTCCATCATCAGGAATCATCATACTGTATTCACAGCGATTGGTATTTGTCGTCCTAGTTATGTTAACTGTCTGCTGGCGAGGTCGGGATGATGGAGAGTACGTCTGTCAGAAACATGTAGAGTTCTTTACCAAAATAAAGTTGAGAAATAGTGCATCTCCTTGGTTTTTATTATAAGAATTTGTCACGATGCACGGTCCTCTGAATGTAAAATTAGTCTACACCAGCTCTGTTCACTGTCCATTCTCCCAGTCAGGGGGTAGGGGTGGTTCTTCCCCCGGCCTAAAGTAGCTGGGGCATAAAGTTGACCACTTATCCCGTCTAATGCTAACGTTCAGAACTAGTGGAACTATACGTATGCTCCCCTGTGTACCGTAATGATGTGAACAGGGTCAAATTTACGTTTTTCCTTTGTTGTCTGCAGAATCGTGGTGCTTTAGGAACGTAATATGAAGCTGCCTTTCGCCATATACTGTTACGTTGACCAATAAGGTAGTGTGAGATGAAAAGCAGGTCACTTGTCGCGCTTGAAGCAGATGGAGATGAGCATGAAACTTTGGTCAGAAATTCTCAGTAGGAAAAGAGAGAGAGAAAGAAAAAGAGAAGCGCAGATAAGATAAAATATATCTTAGAGAAATATGTTATAATGTTACGAACTGGATCCATCTGGTATAAGATGAGTGTAGGAACCACTTGTGAGTTCTTTTGAATGGGTTAATAAAACTTTTGGTGTCATAAGGGGCGGACAATTTCCTGACTTACTGAGCGACTATCAGTTTCTCAAGATACGTGATTAATCATTTTCTTACGAAGAAATCAAGTAAAAATAGGATTGCTCTAAGGTTGAGAAACGGTTCATTGCTTTAGGAAACAGCGGAACCCAGCATCTGACACGTGACTCAAAACTGATGGTTTAGCAGAAATTCAAGAATTTGGCTCCTGTTACAAACGGTCACTGCAGGACTCAGTTTTCTCGTCACGCACTTATGCCATAATAAACATTTAATATCATTTTCTCGATGTCTTTTCACAGCGAAAATAGTACACGTTTCTGTTTTCTCACCCATTCGAAATATTACCGTGAACATTTCACGCCAACGATCTGAGGGAAAACTTCAAGTCATTGAGTTCCTTCTTTTCAACTTGTAATAATTTTCTAACCAGTATGACTTTCTTACGTTCGTTTCTTCTTTAAGTACTTCGTTTTCATAATCTCTGTACTTCGCTTGAGCGGCTTTGTTGCGATGCAGAACGTTCCAAAAAAATATATTTCTTATTAAGAAATCGCTTAGAAACTTCTATTCTATAAAGAAAGAAGACAATTTTCGTCCTCAGGCACCTCATTAGGAGAAACAGCAGTTAGCAACAAGCTATGACGTCACACCAGCAGTTGAACACGAAACTACGTAGTTAATTGAAGCGGATCTGTAACACTCGCGCTCATTACGAAAATCCGACATGAACAAACAAGAAACGCGGTTGCTACGGGACACGGTTCAGGTTTTGCAGACATGGAGCTCTGTAACATAAACAACACGTTACACTGCCACTGCTAGAAAAAGAAATATTTACTCTTGTTGTAATTAGCGGCGTTTATTCGTTCCTCCTATAGTTTCTGAGGTGCAACATCTTATGTTAAACATTATTACTCTCTAAATTTGTCTTTTAAAATTAAACCGATCGACTTATAAGGAAGACAAGGAGTTCAGGTCTAAGTCCCTGCATCCCTCTCGAAAAGGAAGACTAAACCGTGCCTCAATCCGTTGATCGTTGCCAGATGTGCCTCATAATTTTTTTTTTTTTCAAAAGCAAGTGTGGATAGTTTTTAGTTGTAAGTAGTCAGTGCGAAAACTGCGATGTCTTTCGGTCTCAAAGTCACACAACGATGCTAATTACCGTTAATTATATCACTAATTTTAATATCATAAAACGGCTTTAATTTACCATTACATAAGTAATAATAATCCGTGCTAATAAGTATGTTGTAGGTATTTATACTGTGTACTGCGAATCACATAAGTTACCAGCCTAGAAAAAGCTCCCTGTTCTACGGATCCATACACCAGAGAAAGCTGTAAACAGCCGATCTAATGGAACAATTGTATTAGAAAACATAACATAGTCCTTGATTTCAAACTTTCGCCGTGTTCTGAATGTTGTACGCTTGCGACATATAACGCAACATCTAAAACGCGAAATGGCTGAGGAGGCTAGTTAATACAGTACTGTTTTACAAACTTTAGTTCATTTGTTAATTCTGTGTCTCCGGTAAAATTGGTGTGGCTTTAACTTTCAAGTATTAAACTGTGATAAATCCCGCAGAGTGAGACGAAACGTTCTGTGGTACACGACAGTGAGCTTAGTCTTTAAATGAAATCGATCATTTAATAAGCGAAAAGTTATGTGAAATTTGGGGTTCTCACGGCAGTGGCTGTCAAAATAACTGATTTTTGGGATGCGGCTATTCTTACTGAAGTAACAGATCACCAACATTTCGAACGAACCGCTACCTCCGACTACAGAGAACGCGAAGACAGTCGGTTCTTCCGTACCAGATAACATGACGTTACAACCCGCAAGATACTCGTACTAGTCTTCAGGCAGAAAAATAGTTTCAAATTTCATGTGTAATAATGGGATAGATGTTTACCGCATTGCGACAGAGGCATAAAATCGAAACGGTACTGTGCCTACACGGACAGCGGGACAGGGTAAGTAATCAGCTGATCAAAAAACGGTGCCCTGTTTGGCACTTATTTGAAGGCATCTGACTGACCCACCTTGTGAGCCGGTAAAGAAGACGGATGTTGGCTCATCTTAAAATAACCTGGCACTGGGGTGAATTAAGCCAGTCGCGCGCCATGCCTCTCGAAGGTTACGTGTCTACAAACGGTCCCTACACGGGGCTGACGAAAGATCAGTTGTTGGAGTACGCGTACCGCCCGGTGTGGGTTAGGGTGCGATGCACACTTCTGGTGGCTTACTGGGCGTCATGGGTGGCCATGTTAGCAGGCGCTATCACCATTATTTTGGTCACCCCAAAGTGTTCAGCACCAGAACCCCTGCAGTGGTGGCAAGTCTCTACCATGTACCAAGTCTATTCGCTTTCTTATCAAGATGGCAACCGGCCTCCTGACGGGATGGGAGATATCCCAGGTACGTTGTGTTGCTGTAACTATGTGCTTATTTCGTGGATACAGGCATTCTCTACAACTTAGTGGTGTCTTAGCTACTCAAGAAATTCCCGGCCGTTTATGGAACTTGCAAAGTCATTACCGTGTGTACAGTTGCTCGCCAATGGCCCTTATTCTGAGACATAGGAATCTAGTCCACAACTTCCATACTTTCAGCTAAAAGCAGAAAAGATAAATTTGTCTCGTTATATGCCATGCCAGCATACAGAGGCAGTAGAAGTACTTTATCCTAACTTCCAGGTCCATCTTAATATTACCTTCCTGCCTACACCCAGTTCTTTCAAGTGGTCTTCTCCCTTCACCAATATTTTGTATGCATTTGTCACTTCTCTAGAGCATGCTACCTACACTGTCCATCACTTTCTCCATGATTCGTCTCTCTAATAGTCCTAATATTTGATTCACAGTACACTAAATATTGTGACATTCCTTGTTACTCAATTTTATAAAGCCTCCTTTCACATCCTCCCACTTGGTTCTAAATATGTTCCGCAGTATCTTGACAACCTCAATCTATATTCCTCACACCAAGGCTGGAAGTGGAGGTACACATGCACAGATGCCACCCACCTAGTTCCAGAGATTTTCACCATATGATTTCCAGTGTCTAAAGCTGTTTCCAACCTTCTAGGAAGACACACCTAGCATCCAGTGCTCATTTATACTATGTACACTGTGTAAATTACTGCCAATAACAAAGTAACTTTCTGTGACCCTCTGTGCTAATGTACATACTGAGAATTTGGCATATCTTTTTGGTATTTATGTAAATAAAAGGAATTCCCATTTTATTGTGTGGGAGTAGGGTGTTTAATGATGAGCCAGGATAGTGTAATCAGTACAGTGACTAGGCTACAGGTTGGACACCATGATGCCCAATGGGGTCAATACATTTTTTTCTTCTCAAACGGTTCTAGACCAGCTCTGGGTCCCAACCAGCCTACTATTTATTGAGTACCCGGTGCGGGGAGGGGGGTTAAGAGGCCGCAGCATAAATTTGATCATCCACTTCATCTAGTGTTGAGTAAAAGACTGAATGAGCTATATCTTCACTCCCCCATATGCCTTCATGTTACGTAATGGGACAATTTTACACACTTGATGGCAAACGTTTATACAATTTAGACCCAAGTGGCTTTACATATTTAAATATTTCTGAAGTAATTTTGGTCAAAGGTAAACAATGGACTTTGGAACTACAATCTACCAACAGTTTTAACAGATGAACAGTCTGAACCATGCATATTTCATGAGATTATAAACATGTTTACAAATTTCATGCAAAAGCTTCTTTAAAAAAGCAAGAACATGTTCATCATAACTGCATGCACTATATTTATGGCACATGTGCTACATTACTGGGCTAAATTTGTGGAAATGTAATTGCTGTTTAATGCGACTACTTCAATATTCCATAGTTCTGGTGCTACTGTCAGGCAGACATTCTAGCTTAGTCAAGAATTTTACTCTCCACAGCACTATGCTCATGCTACTGAATCTCAGCCTGTAGTTTCACACACATTAATACTTGTACAGGTTGTAATACAATTCTTGCTTCAATTGTTCTTGATAGGTATTGAGTCAAGACTTGATTACATCAAGGACCTGGGTGTAGGAGCAATATGGTTGTCACCCATCTACAAATCTCCAATGAAAGATTTTGGCTATGACGTTCAGGATTTCAGAGACATTGATCCAGCATATGGAACAATGGATGACTTCCACTCACTGTTGAAGGCAGTGAAAGAAAGAGGTAAATTATAAACTGTTGAATATAAAATAAGAAACTTGAAACTACAGTAAGATTTTTGTAAGTACTAATGATATTTTCTTTCACGCTATGTAAAGATGTAAATATACTGCATATAATTTTTTAGCTTACTGAACAGAACTGTATATATACATGTAATATCATAAAAGGCACTGTCTCATATTAATGGTAACATTACAGGCATGAAACTTGTGCTAGATTTTGTCCCAAATCATACAAGTAATCTCCATGAGTGGTTCCAGGAATCTGTGAAGAAAAAGGCTCCTTACAGAGACTACTATGTGTGGGCTGATGCCAAGGGATTTGAAATTGATGGAACACCAATCCCACCCAATAACTGGGTAAGTTAAAAATTCACACTTTCACATGAATAGATAAACTCTTCCAAAACTGGTTTCCATATGTTACCACAATTAGAACTGCACTGTGGTTTGGATGATCAGTCATCTTTTTCCCACCACAGAGGCCCAGTTTGGATTCCAGGGCAATCCTTGTCAGATTTGTAGTGGATAAAGCGGCACTGAGATAAGTTCTTATTTAAGAACTTTGGCTTCGCCCTATCACTGTCATTCCACCAGCACTCCACATTTCACTCATTTACAATTGCCAAACTTGCACTTAATATGTTCTGAACAAAGCACACTTTAACCCAGTTAATAAGACCAACATATCACCTGTGTTGCAGAGGAGTGTATTTGGTGGGTCTGCCTGGGAATGGAACCAGGACCGATGGCAGTTTTACCTGCACCAGTTCCTCAAGGAGCAGCCTGACCTCAACTACAGGAATCCTCTGGTTGTGCAAGAAATGAAGGTAGCTTCTTTGACCATCAACCTAGAGATCTCACCTACTCCATTTCCCTAATTTTACAATGTCCTTGGACTTCCTGCTCCTTAAAAACAACAACAGTTTGTTTTATCAGTTGTACCTACATTCTGTTCTATGCTACAGACCAATTTGGCCTTGTCTGTTTGTGACTTATAACACAGAACCCACATTTTAATGTCTCAGCTTTTTACAATAAATTTCTTGAAGCATGGTGCATCTTAAGTTCAAGAAGTTTAAAATAGCTCATGTATACTTTGGCCTGCTTTGGACAGGAAACTATTTAATTTTACACTTTTGTCACATTTTTAAGTGACATAAAAATAAATTGTAACTGTAATCAATTTTCAGCAGAGTGTTAAGTTATGTACTTCTAGGTACTTCAAACCAGTTTTGTATTCAAACTCAGACATACCAGAATGAAGATAGATATGAATACGTAGAAGGGGAAAAGTATGCAGTCACATTATTTTGAGATTTGAGGTTCTGACTGTGGTGTGATGTTAACTGGTAAATATTTACCAAAGTTTCTGAGGTGCTTGTTAATTCAATCTTCAGATTTTAGCAGTCTAAGTGAGGGTCTGCTAAACACTGTTAGCAGTCCAACAAGAGGTCTGCCAGACTCTGAGGATGGAGGCATGTTCCTCCAAATGTTAAAATAGCATGCCATCCAGAAGACTTTAACCTTTACATTTCATCATGTTGTCCCACAGAATGTGTTAGAGTTCTGGCTGGATCAAGGAGTGGATGGTTTCCGTGTAGATGCAGTTGCTCATTTGTTTGAAGATGAAAAACTAAGAGATGAAATGGTAAAAGATGAAGCTGCCATTGATGAATACAGTCAGCTGGACCACACATACACCTTCAATCTACCTGAAGTGCTGGACTTACTCCGAGAATTTAGGATTTTATTGGACAAAAATTCTGAGAATGAGACAAAGTAAGTGAGCATTTTGATCAATGAGTTCATTTGAAAGGGAGATGGAGAATTTAGTCACAAGAGGCAGGTAATAAATCTACTTACATAACAATTTTCTTCAAATATTCTGTGGCAAAATGAGGTACATTAAGATTTTGGTTTGTAATACACAATGCAATATACAGTATAATGTACCATGTAAGTTAACAACAGATAAGGAGAACTGACTACAAGAATATGCAACCCAGTCATGTCATTCATGAAGTTTCTGTCAGAAATTACTTAGAAAAACACTCAAATTATAAGCGTTTTAGTCAGACAGAAACTCAACCACTACCATAACATGGGAAATAAAAAAATCATGTGAATACCACCATCCAGTGTTTGCAGCAGACTCTCTCAGTGATACAGCATTCCATAACAAGAGTTTGCTCTTTGTCTTTAATATGACATTTCTAAGAAATGCACTGAATATTCACAATATGTAATTGCAGACAAAAAAAAAAACCTTCAAAATGAGCTATTTGTTTTTAATGTAAACATCAATAATCTTGATTTTCATCTGAACATATCAGGTGCCAGATGCCACCTGCCTTGCTGCATCTTATAAGTCAATCTCCCTGTCTGCATTTCCAGTCACAAATTTGGGGCATATGAAAATTGCATTTCCACGTTCTGAACTACTGAATTTCCTATATAAGATTCATATTCCAAACATACTTTGATCAAACTTAGAGGCAGAGCATTTTAGGATGTTACTCCTTTCTTTAACACAAATGTCTGGATTGTAACCTAAATTGAAAATCCTTTTTTTCATTTATTGGAGTCACTACTCATATTGTCCTAGGGTCATTACAGCCACATGAAATAAAATGATCAAAAGCAAAAAAATATCTGGAATATGAACTGTCAGACCCAGTATTGCATGTTTATACTGCACATATGAAATGGCCAGAACTATACTTTGGCATCTACACAATTCTAATTTCAGTGACGGAATTCACTCCTTCCCAATAATGATACAACTTCGTTATAGTAACTACTAGGGAGAGGTCTAAATGGAATTATGAATGTTCACAACTGAGACATGGGTTTATAATGGGATATGGAAAATGCACATATTTCTTGTTGCTATAGAATCATGCTGACTGAAGCATACATGCCAGTGGACAAGGTGATGGCTTATTATGGAAACAAATCAAACCCAATCGCCCACTTTCCATTCAACTTTGCTTTAATATCAGCAAGCCAAGAGAATATCAGTGCACAAAGCATATACAGTGCAATCAGCACTTGGATGGACAACCTCCCTGAAGGGGCTTGGCCTAACTGGGTGGTAAGTGTATTCCTTTTCCCATGACCCATTGTGTACAGACAGACCTCTTTTACCCATGATGCACTAAGAACAAAGCTGAAGGTGTAAATAACCTTCACATTTTAAACTTATATGTCCACTGCTACAGCATGTAAGTCTGCCAATGAATGCCATTTTAAGCCATTTCAATCCAATCTCCATAACCAAACCATTATCTCTATTGCCTCAGGAATGATCACATTCAAAAACATTTCCTCATAAAGTCATAGGCATAAATGGTATATCATTCCTACAGGGCAGTGTGGCCTACTATATTCAACTAGTATATTATTAGAAGTGTGTAAAACATAACATTCAAAAATTGTGTTTAAAATTACTTTTGTCAGGTTTACAAATAAATAAGGATCTTTTAGAATGGCACAGTGTTAGAGTAGTTCCTGTGCATTTACACATGCATTCTGAATAAACCTTGCACAAGATTTGCCACTAAGAGGATAACCTCTGTGATACATCTAGAATTCAAAATATCCATTGCCAATTTAATAAGCTTCAGCAAATTCATGGAACATACTGAAAGCAGTGTAATCCACAAGTTAACTTCTCCATCATTCAAATCCTTTGTTTCACAAGGGAACATTACATGCATATAACAATGTACAAATATAATCCAGCAAATATTGGCTGCAAAGGGTCAGCTATTTTTAAATTAGGTAACAAACTTTTGACTTTGCAATGTTTGTCCATCTAAAGAATTGTTTATTGATGCACACTGTAATTATCAATGGCTTTCTTCTGCTTGTCATATAGCTTTTGGTATTATACATATTACAACACTGACAGGTTTTGCATTCACTATTGAGGTGCATTTGCAAAATTGTGAAAAGTTAATATCAGCATAGACAGGTCTGTCTCTCCGCATGGAACAAATTGGCTCTCACTGGATGGCTCTGCATGCAATTTATCAGTATTTTAAAAAATCTGTCAAAAAATTCAAGTTTGATTAAAATATGACAAGAAGAACTTTACATAGACACATGCAAAGTTATGATATCTTGCTGAATTCTTTGTAGAATGAGGGATGTTTAAAAAAAAAGTTGTAGAGAAAATCAAAACACTCATTTTACATTCAATAACTTTCTCTCCAAAAATCATGTTTATGAAATGTGGCCTAGACAGGTCACAAATGACAATATAATTCACCATCTGTACTTTGCATTCCAGATAACTAAGGCTACAGACTCACACTCAGAATACGTAATACTTAATGCTTTTCCATGCCAGCAGGGGCTATATGAACATGCCTCAATGTTATGTTTACATACATACGCCAAGTCTTGTTTATATCTGTTAAGAAATTAATATGTGTTGATTACAGTGAACTTAAAAAAATAAGTGAAAACCATGTTGGATTTTACCCTACACATGTCATTTAATTTCTATGATACTGAGAAAGCAAAAACCAGTGTTTTACATAAAAATTACATCCCTGATATATAATTATCTCATTCTGACAGATTGGAAACCATGACAATTCTCGTGTGGCAACCAGGTTTGGGGCTGGATTAGTTGATGCACTCAACATGATAACAATGTTGCTCCCTGGAACACCAACCACTTATAATGGAGAAGAACTTGGCATGGAGGATACTGATGTGTCTTGGGAGCAGACTAAGGACACAGCGGGAATAACCGTTGGACCAGAGAAATACAAGCTGTTTTCAAGAGATCCTGAGCGCTCACCAATGCAATGGAATGCAGGAATAAATGCAGGTCTGTGCAAACCAAGACTATATATAGAGCAGATAACAAAAGACTACGTTTCCCTACAACAGCTTTCTAACTGAACACCATAAAATTCACCAAGTCAGAAAATGCATAAGGACACAGTATTTCAAATGGGTACTTCTAGGTGACTAGCCATTTGGAAGACCAAGAATGAGGTTGGATGACAATATTATTTTGGCCCAGGATTATGACCAGTGATGGGTTTGTTAATACTATCATGCTGAATTCTTACCCAGTCAAGTTTCCTTCACCCTACTGATGTATCATATTATGACATGTAAAATCTGTCAACTTGTGTATTTGTGAACATAACTCAGTAAAATCCACATGCAGGATTCTCTGATGCCAACCAAACCTGGCTCCCAATCAACCCCAACTACAGGACACTGAATGTGGAGTCTCAGTTCAATGCAAAATTCAGCCACATTAAGATGTACAGATTGCTTGTCCAAGCACGAAATGTTGAGGCCATCAAGAATGGTGGACTGGATGTTCGAGTCCTAGAAGATTCTGTGTTGGTCTACACTAGGTATGCAACACTGGGATTACTGCTCTTAGAAATCAAGAGACCTGCATTACACAGTACATTTCTAATCACATCATTATCATTATTTCTGTAACTGTACGTATAATTCCTATAAGAGTTCTGTGCTTCTACTTTCCCAGTATGCAAACAAATTTATGCATATATTCCCTACTTTTTTCTGAAAGTTAAAACAGGAGAAGGGGAAGGGAAGTGTGGGAAAATGCCAACAAAATTACATGAACACATGATAACAGCTTCAAATAGAATGAGGCAAATATGGCTCAGATGCCCTGTCATGTATTTGAACAGTTTGCTGACATGGTTTAAAAAAAATCTAAAATTCCACCTGATTTTACCCTTTCAGATATGGAGAATTCAGTTTTTATTAACAATGATCTCTTTTTAGCCATTAACAGTGTTTTAAATTTGCTGTTAAACAGGCAATACGATAAAATTAAGCTGGCACCATGACAGATAAGCTAGCCATGTAAACTGGGATGCTGTTCCAATTTCAGGGTGAAAAAAGGTTTCCCTGGTTATGTGGTGGTTGTAAACTTTGCACAAGATACAGTGACAGTGGACTTAACTAGCTTTGACCATGTGCCACATGAGTCTTCAGTTTATCTGTTCAGCACTACGTACGCGCACAGTTTCACTACCAAGTAAGTGCAAATATACATATAAGTAACTGGAAGCTATGTCACACCATTCACTTACTACTTAAAGTATATGATAGAAGGGAAATGTCTACCTGAAAAAGAGCATAAGAACAGAGCCACCTGTTATTTCATCACATGGACAACCAATTAAGCAACAAAAGAGTGAGCATACTGGCGGACCCCCGTATCCACGGTTTCAGTTATCCGCGGTTTACCCCAGCCTGAAAAAATTTGGAAAATTAAAGAAATAAACAGTTCATAAGTTGCAAAATGCACGCCAAGCGAGAACGGGCCGTAACATGTTGAAATCCAGCAGCCCAAACGCGCCCAGAACTTGACTCATCTTCCTTTGTCCCCGTAGCCATGCTTCCCCACAAACTTGCCACCATTCTGCTTCTAGTGTTCTCGCTGTTCAAATTAGTTGCCGCGTTATCACAGTGTTTGTGTTCGGAGAGCCCTTATTTACCATAATAATGGCCCCAAAGCATAAGGGTAGTGCTTCTAAGCCTAAGAGAAGCCGTGATGTCCTTTCCATTAGTGAGAGAGTGAAAATTCTGGATACGATTGAAACAGAAAAAACATTGTATGTGGAGACTGCCAGGTTGTATGGCAAGAACAAATCTTCCATTCATGAAGTGATGAAGAACAAAGAAACAATTCATTCTAGTTTTTTGTTGCACCGCAACTGCAAAATTTACTGCCATAGCGCGTGATTAAGTGTTAATGAAGGTGGAAAAAGCCTTAAATTTCTGGGTGGAAAGCATGGTTTTTATTGCTTCTGCAGAGCTTTGATGGAATAGCGTGATTTTTTGTTCCGTCAGCCCTTGAAACT
>Ga0123357_10007004_pt1 | contig 13868 bp, 6 predicted proteins | sample TergutEmb28metaG_FD_89873 | JGI IMG/M metagenome (GOLD analysis project Ga0123357, IMG submission 89873) | Embiratermes neotenicus P4 segment gut microbial communities from Petit-Saut dam, French Guiana - Emb289 P4 | ecosystem: Host-associated > Arthropoda: Insects > Digestive system > Gut ... | reverse complement strand
TGTGCGCACTGCTACCATTTGTTAACGTAGAAAAGATTTTCGATTTTGTGTCGACGTTTCAGCTAACCTTGCAGCATCTCCTACAATTTATCAAATACCCATACGTGTCATTTGTAAACTGTTATTTCATTTAGAGACAATACATGTTGTTAGTAAAAGGTCCAGAAACCTTAAAAAAATAATGATTATAATAGTAATAATTCAGTTTGATGTGGTATATTAACGTGCTGGCTCATCAGGAAGAATGTCAATTTTAAAGCCAGCATAAGACCACAAATACAAAAAAGGAACACAAATGCAGTAAAAGGAAAAAAGGAAGATAACACTAATAATAATAATAATAATAATTATTATTATTATTATTATTATTATTCAATTATTATTTATTTGATTGGATAACACATCTGTCCAATAAACAACTGTCTATTATTGGGGCAATAAATTAAAATAAATCCATCCTTCATATTAATCGCATTTATAGGAAGCTTATGCAGAAAATGTGGCTATGATAGGGAAGATGTAACACGTTACGTGAGCTTGTAATATTCTGGCGTCAAGACAATACATAACCGTGCACGATAACACAACAGAAGAGTTTCATCAGAATTTCTTGTTGAAGAAAAATCACAACAAGAATTTCAGCTCCATAATAAACATATTAACAGTGAAGTAGGAACTGCATATTTTGGGAGATGGGGACACAAAATGCACTGCGGACTTACACTGAATACTGATAAAGAAAAACGGAGCACGGGATCTGGTGTTTCATTGGTAGATAACACCAAAAGTTACATAATCATTATAGTCGTACACAAAGCCGAAAATATTGAAATGGCATATCAAATTAAAATACAGAGTTACATAATCTAATCAACATTTATTGAACAGAAGTGTTACACGGAACAGACAAACCAACAGAAATATCATAAATTGCTGCATTCCAAGGATCATGGGGAAGTTTTAAAATTTCTGAACTTGACAGTATCTGTCTCACACAACACTTCAAGTGCTGCATGTTTGAAGTTTGTTAAATAGTCTGAAAATATTTGTCTTCAGTAAAAACGGACGGCAACACTAGCAATTAGTATGGAAAATCTTGTAATTATATATTAATCTATCATATAAAAAAAGGAAAATAAAACAATGAAATCCTTTATTTATAACAAAAATGATAATAATAATCTTAACAATGTCTAGTTTGAATTAAAAATTTGGCAGTAACAGGAGATGAGTAATTGCAATATTGTAGCACTAAATACACCGTCCTACGTTGCAATCTTACACACCGTTGTAACAATGGCAACAATAATGATGATAACTGCAATAAATATTTATGTAAAATGTAATGAAAAACAAAGTGTTACAGTTGCAACAATAAAATATTATTAAAGAAATGTAACATCTAAGTTATTGTAAATTTAACTTTTATAAATAAATAATAATATTTTTGCAAATTATTTTGTGAAGTGTTGCCCAGTCTCGTGTCCCAATACACAGATTCTCTTTCATGACGTATTTTTTGTTCCATTGTCAAAATCTGTATGACTGTTTGTGCTATTTTAAATTTTAAGTAAGTTTTCCAGTCTCCTCCTCAGCAGATGCCATTTAAAAGCCATTATTTTTAATTTTACACAATAAACAACAACATGCCAAGCGTGCAAATTTTTGAGGTGTGGGAAGGATTACAGTCACTTAGTATAGATATTAAATGACAAAATCTTTTCCACAAACGTGAGATATGGCAAAAATTATGCAGTGAGAAGCCATGTTTCAGAACATTTTACAATCTACAGGGCAAAATGTCAATGGCCACTGTGAAGTCTAGCACCATTATAGAGTTCATATGAACATAACCGTCACACTGTCGTGGACAGATCATAATTATTCCCGAATTTTTATTTATTTCTATAGCAAAAACCAACTAGATGCACCAATGTATCAAATTTATTTTATTTTGGAATGACATTCTACATGTTTCGGACTGTCTTTCCGTCCATCATCAGGAATTCAAGACTGTACATACAAATGCCTGTTGCTGTATGTACAGTATTGCATTCCTGATGTTGGACGGAAAGACCGTCCGAAATATGAATGTGTAATTCTAAAATAAAATAAATTTGATACTTTGGTGTACATTGTTGGTTTTACTATAGAAATATATTATGATGCACTGCCCTATGAACGTCAAATTTTGTATTTTTATACCACTTTGAGCATGTATTTTGTAGTAGAGTTTATGTTGCAATACTTCGGAATAGTAAGAAATTCAAAATTTAACTGCCTTACTAGAAACAGGTTTATATTTCTAGTTTCAATAAATATGCAGCTCATAATTTATATGTATATCAGATATCACTCTGCACATATTTGCTGCATCTTAGCTATCGTGTAGATGACGACAATAGTATTAAAATTTTTACACCAAAAATTTTATTGCAGTTTACATTTCTAAATTATCAGAACAAATTCAGAACAAAAAATTTCTCTTGGATTGTTGTCTCCACCACCTCAACTCTCAAGGGATGTTCCTGTGGATGGAAGCTGTATTTGTTTGTGCAACTTTCGAATTCAGTTGGGCGATAAAAGAAATGCCCTGTACTGAGGCCGTTTTTGTTCTCAACTTGTGGCATTTGTGTCTTTGTCTTAGTTGTCACTGCTGCTAATCATATTTTATATATCCCTTTTCTGTTCTTCTTCTGATTTATGTTTCATGTTTTCCTCTATAAACTTCATTATGATATCTGCCATAACATTATTCAGTATGCAGTCTCTTTCCTTCCCACTCTAAATCAGGTTTTTTTGCATCCGCTGTATGGCTGGATGAAATTCAGCTGCTGCTTCCCTTAACGTCGGCTTTCAACCTGAAAAAGTGACAGATATCTTATACGTCATGTGGTGTGATATTCAGGGAAAAACACTCAATATTTAGGATGCAGTTATTTAATAACTTTCTTATATAATTCAGCAGACATCCCTACAGAATCTGCGCACCCTTGTTCTGTGCGATTATAAATCATACATCAAGACAAAGTACAAAAAACCAAAGAAAATTGTTAAAAATTTTCAGTATTATACTCCGCCCATAGTTTTTAAGCTGATTCAAACTAAAATATTCGTTTTTAAAAAAGATGAATCTTTCACAGGGGGAGGATAAGGGTTAGTTGTAAGGGTTAGAAAGAAGCAATTAATATCCAAATCCCTGTTACACAGATATTACGTGTGGCATAATTTATGGATGGGCTACAGCTGGCTATGCAGCGTCATCATGTGTTCGTACGGAAGGAGAGAAAAGCCCGCGTTTCCCTCCCACTACCTCAGGACAGTCGGATCCACCCATCCTCTAGCGGCATCTACCTTGGCTCCGGCAGGCAGGCCCTCCTGACTCTGCAACCTGCGCATAGACAGATTCCGCCATGTGGCGCCGCCACCTTTCTAACGCCTCCACCGAAAAAAAGAAGAGAAAAAACAATCACAAGCCACACCCACTTAAAATAAAAATGGACAGGTGAACCGTACAGCCTTAGCTACGAAGTGCGGGCGGGCGTCGCGGGCGGGCGTCGCGGGCGGGCATCGTGGCAGCGTATTTGATCACGTAGTCAAAAAAACAAATTGCAGTCGGCGAGCGGCGAGCGGGAAAATACAAGAACTCGTGCTGATGAGATGGAGCTTTGCCTTGCCGTAATGCTTCTAATTAATGTTCCTAGCGTTACTTTTATTATTAATTGTAATAACGTAATGTTACTATAATAAAACCAGCCAAAATATACGGTGGGCTTTTTTTTTCGAATGCGAGTCAGCAGTAAGGTCAGGCATTCCTCTCTATTTTCTTTACGTTCTACTAAATAATTGCTTCTCAGAATACATCACGATAATAATATAAATTCGTGTCCCAAGTTCTCTGCCGTACTTTTATGAAGATTGCTACAGAGTGGGTGAAAGAACTGGATCCCACTGCACCGCGCGCGCACACACACACACAAACACACACACAATTTTTAACTCTACAGAGCTCATTTTTTGACCGGAATATTTTATAGCAATTTTGAATTGAAATAATTTTTTACGGTCATGATTTGTTTCAGTGATAGGCCTGAAGCAGCCTACATTTAGGTTTATAACTACAAAAACGTAATTCACGATCTGCAGTGTTTTGTCTTTGGGTTGGCGACAAAACTTAGATGTTTATCATGATTTGGGCACTTTGTAAGAATGAGTGAGGAGAGATATCCCCGAGTGGCTTGGAACTTAGAACACAAGCAAAGAAATTCTAAGGAAGATCCCGACAAAACTCTGAAGAAGGGATACAGAAAACTTTGAAGGAAAAGGGAATCGAATTGAACGGAATAAGAGGTATAGCTTGAGTCAGTGAGAGATGTAGAGTCTTTGCAAACATTTTTACTACCAATAGAAGACGTCGACTAAGCGAAGGGCAGGTAGTTATCACATTTTAGAAGGGACATAATTTTGGTCTTTGTGTTCAGAAATTTGGATATTTGGCATCACTGCAATTTCAAATAAAACCGTTCGCAGAATCTGTCTCTCTCCCTCTTCAGAAGAAATGGAGAGATGAGTGGTGCATTCTGGTGGGCCTGGCGTTCTTCCCTTTTCCACTTGAAGATGGAAAGAGTTTCGTTCTCCGAAACTATTGACCTTTCAGCCTCATTCAATAGATGATACGCAAAATACTAGTCACGCCTGTTACACAATACTATTTTCAAAATCTTTTAAGGTTGAATTTTTAGTGTGGAAGCAATATATTCCTCTTAAAATGTGGAGTTCTTCTACCAGAAGACCTGGCATCAAAATCCAGCGGACCACACGCTAAAGACGGACCTCCATGCCCTGAAAGTTTAATTTATGCTGCTAAGAAAGTGTTTATCATACTGACAGCGGTTTTAGATGGATAAACATCTGTACTTCTTTCAAGTTAAAGTTAGAGCACGAAAACTTGTGGTAACGCTTGCTGCAAGCTGACAGTAATATTCAATCCAATATTTACAATTGTACCTTTTCCATCCAGTGCAGTAAGTGGTGGATTTATGGTCGACAAATGTTGACAGAAACAGATGTGCTGAACCCAATATTGAACTCTTTTAATGCAAGTAATAAAACAAATATTTATTAAGGAAAGCTCAAAACGAAATTTAACTACTTCTTACACAACACTGAAATTTTTATAAATCTTATTGTAGCACCGTGCATTTTCGTAGAATCACTTCACTTTTTCAACGAACAAATGCACATATAATTTCACATAAAACAATTTAAAACACTTTAAAACACTCCGACATGCTTCGATCTTGTCAGATCATCATCAGGGAGCTTTGTTCCTTGTTAAAGTTATATTGCAGTATTCACAATTCAATTCGTATTTACAAACGAGGTGTTGTGGCAGCATATCACGTTGTGTGGGAATGTGTTGTGGAGCAGTGGCAACACAACATATGCTGCCACAACACCTCGTTTGCAAATACGAATTGAATTGTGAATACTGTAATATAACTTTAGGTAGGAACAAAGCTCCCTGATGATGATCTGTCAAGATCGAAACAAGCCGGAGTGTTTTAAAGTGTTTTAAAAGTGCTTTGTGGGAAATTGTATGTGCATTTGTTGGTTGATGAATAGTAGCAACTGAAATTGTTTTTTCTGAAGTGTTATTGTGATGTAAAACAGGCCTAGATAATAATTAGTTTTAATAAGTTGCAAAGTTTAATTAAGTTAGGCCTATTTATGAAATATTTGGACAAATAACATAAGTGGAAACAAGTTAAGAACATAAGAAACCATTTAAATTTAGAATATTTTGTAATTCATTCATCTTGCTAAGAAGAGAAAAGATCGAAACACACCTTAGAATAACATGACAACTGTGAGCCGAGTACTGACTTGTGACGAGGCTGTTCGTCTTACAGATAAGATAGTGGCTGTAGGCAGGAGGAAACTGTATAAAGATACTTTAATTTTTTTCTTTTCACGGTAACTATTTAGGTAGACGATACCGAAGGAAATGATATGGCCGAAAAAGGAAACAAGTAGAAATCAAATGTACACACAAATCTAATAGGAAATTCTTAACATAAAAGATCACTTTAGGAATATAGACGGGGAGGGGGCTATAATACTAAGGAGTGTACAATAGGAGCGGAGTGTGGTTTAGTGCACTGGATTTGCCTGCCTACTCTTACCTGACACAAATTTCCCATATAAAAATGGCTTAAACCTAAAAACAGAAGAGTTGAAAATGATTTATCTCAGTAGTTAACCAACTTGATGCACAGTATTTTTTTTACAGTAAGTTTATGTCATGCCTCTACATGTTTCGAGAACATGTGCTCATCATCAGGAGGTCAAAATTGCATTACACAGCCTCTGGTATCAACACACCTATAGGTGGCCGTCTCGTGCACGGGACGGCCACCTATAGGTTTGATGATACCAGAGGCTGTGTAATGCAATTTTGACCTCCTGATGATGAGCACATGTACTCGAAACATGTAGAGGCATGAAATAAACTTATTGTAAAACAAAAATGTTGTACATCAAGTTGGTTACTTACTGAGATAAATATACTGAGATGCACGGTCAGCAAAACGTCAAAATTTGAAAATGATATTTGTAAGAGCAGTATCCTCTACACGAAATTTTGGACTATACTTAAATGAAAATATTCATGCTCCGTATGAACAATTTAATGTAACGAAAATATTCGTCAATAACCTGGGATAAGGCAATAAATTTTAACGTCTTGAAGCAACGTTTTCCAAAGTACAGTTATTACACTGTCGCTGGTTACACACAAATAATCGTGTACAAAATAAATTTTCATTTCGCATCTGCTTCTGAATTAAGTGCTTGCAGTTTCATAAGGCAGCACAACATTTGTAAGTGACGTACAGAATCCTAAATGTAATATCAAAACTTAATAACATTTAAAATATTTGGTTTCCTTATTAAACAACTGGAATACTATAAATGTTGAATTCTTAAGGTATAATACAACGATTATATCGGTAAACGGTTACTATTTACCCTTTACCAGTCGCTACGAAAACTTTATCTTCAGAAAAATCATTGTGTGTTCATCTACTTTCGAAAGGTTTTCACTGTTGTACAGCGCAAAACTACCAAATTTCGTAGTCCCACACTTTTTGTTCACTACGGCAACAAACATTTCGCGACAAGTGTAATTTGATAAAGGGTTATCAGTAATTTACGAGAGCTTGTTACTATCAGTTTCAGTGTGGTATAACCTATGGTAAACAATTTACATTTGGACACAACCTTCCTCCAAAACGTTGATGCAAATCGACTAGACACATGAAGCAACATTTCAAAAGACCATACAATTAGTACGACTTTGCCCAAAACACGTTCGGACGCTAACTTCGATATATATATATATATATAACCTTTTTGTAACCTTTTCTAGTTTCTATGCCCTAACAAATGGAAATGATTGCTTACAGCTCTTTTAGCAAATCAGTGTTACTAGGATAAGAACCACTTAAAATAAACATAGTATTATCCTCATATGTACATCTAATTTTCTTTGTTATAAAAGAATATACGTGTTTGTGGGTCGCGATAGCTCAGACATTATAGTGACTCGCTACGGACTGGACGGTCAGGGGATCGAAATCCGTTCAGGACGACATTTTTCGCACCCGTCCAGGCAGTCCCTAGGGCCCACCCTGCCCCCTATGTAACGGTACACCGTCTTTCCCGGCAGTAAAGCGGTCTGTGCGTGGCGCTGGCCACCCACCCCCATCCAACGCCGAAGTGAAAGAAAGATTACAGCTATATAACTACTGCCCGTCTGGGCCTTTGTGGACTATTCTAGGGCGAACGTTATCTTTATTAACAAGTATACACATATATGGTGAGGTGAAATCAGTAAAAAAAACACAAATATAAAATATGGCTAAATGATGGTGTTTATTAACAAGGAAAAACTACATGTTTCGGCTCATAGCGGCCATCTTCAGTTTCTGACAATTTTCCGCTAAAAGAGTTTTATATAATATGCCTAAACCGCGTGGTGATGTGGAGATCTCATCATCATTCTGCGTGCTATTGTCAAGCTAAATTGGTGGGACGTCAATGGATTTTAGGTAGCTCGGTGTGGATGTGGATCTTATTGGGGAGGAACCTATGGCTGCAGGAGTTGTATCTTATATGCTCCTGTGTTGGGGGTAGTATTTTATGCGGGGTTGGTTAGTCTGACATCTTCTTCTTAGCCTTCTCCTTTTTCTCCTTATTCTTCGGGACTTATTGTTCTCGGCGGAGGGTGGGGGGATAGATATATTATTTAAAACTCTTTTAGCAGAAAATTGTCAGAACATGAAGATAGCCGCTATGGGCAGAAACATGTAGTTTTCCCTTGCTAATAAGCACCATCATTTAGCCATATTTTGTAGTTGTGTTTTTTGACTGAATTCACCTCACCATATAGTTTAAACGCACAACGGGGATGGCACACCTCCGATGGCACACCTCAGAATTAGGAGTATACACATTGTTGAAATATTTTCTAGTCCTCTGTGAAATTTATTTATTCAGATTAGTAATTTAGACTAAACAGTCTTAGACACGTTAAGGTACCGAGAAGTACGTTATGTGTTGTGGTAGGTCAATATCATTGAATATAGCGTTAGAAATTGCAGCTAAATATTCAGCTGTAATTTTTTGTTAGAAAGATTTTATTTAGTTCAATTTCTATTCGATTTTGTACTGATTCAACAGCACAATTATCAGTTACAAAGACAATACAAAAAAAAGACGAAAGACAGAAACGACAGCAAACTCGTAAGCAATAAGAAAACAAGGAACAAAGCTCACACAATTATTACACGATACTGAGTTGACAGCGAGTTGGTAATTTTTCACCGTAAAATTCCATATAATAAAACCAACCAGATGCACTAATTTCTCAGATTTATTTTTGGAATAAAACTCTACATGTTTCGGACAGTTCCTCTGTCCAAAATCAGGAGTTTTTTCACTGTACACAGCAAACCTTTATGACATACACCATTGCTGTGTGTATAGTGAAAAAATCTTGATGATGGACAGAGGAACTGAGGAACTGCCCGAAACGTGTAGAGGTTTATTCCAAAAATAAATTTGAGAAATTAGTGCATCTGTTTCGTTTTGTTATAAGAGTTTATCCCGATACGCGGTCACCTGAAAGTCAAATCCATTTTATGATATTTATCAGAACACACAACTTCACGAAGTTGTCTCTGTTCCCTTATCAAGTAGAATACAATAATTTGGAACAAACTCCCTGTCGCCTGGTATCTAATTGAACCGGAAAATAAGCCACATAATCACGGTATTTTCCGGATGGTAGAATCAAAACCAGATTTTGAAAGATTTTACACCTTTAACATAAACGATCACTTCGTACTTAGCTATACATGTATTTTACCTAGAACAAGATTCAATTTTTTTAGGACGTTACTTCTTGTCGGACATTGTGCATTTCCGTATGTTTGGAATAACAGGAGTGATTTTGTATTTAGGGTCAAGCAGCCCGAGACAAATAAACATATTACCCCTGAATATGGAGGCAGTAGAATCCCTCGAAAAGTTTGTAGATATTTGTAAATCGGAACATCGCAATATAGAAGACTTGACCCGTTATGGAACAACACCGCTGTAAGAATTTCCAAAGTCTCAGTTTTTCCCTATATCATACAGAAGTGAAAAAAACCTGGACGCAATTTCGTCATGACGTCTAAATTTTGAAAGTGGCGCCTAATATGTTTAGGTATTCAGTATTGAACTTGCTTCCTGACGTACTGATAGCAACAATTATTTTGACGTGCTTCCTATTATATTTTGGAAATTTGTACAAACCTGGTATGATGCATTGAGAGAAATGTTTGAGCTCATAGTACTACATACATGGTCACTTGTGAACTTACTTCTGGTCCTTCTTCCTTCATCCTTATTCCCGTCTTCGTTATTAGAAGACACTCGAAAGAAAACAAATCGTTGTACGTCTTGAAGTCTTAGTGGATCTCCAAGCTTCGTTGTGCAGAATGCTGGAAAGGTACCTTCCAATAAGCTTCATTAATCTTCAAGAATATCTTCACCAAAATACATCATGATAAAATAACACTCTGACACACGCCACAAAATTTTGTGCAACAATGTGAAGCTGTAAGATAACAATGTAAACAGAAATACCATATACAGAACATAACTTTCCTAAGAGATTCATTGAAAATAATTATAGGTATTGAAATTAGTTTTGTGGCAAGGGCCTTGAGTCGACGAAATGAATGTTTTTGGAAAAGTTCAGTAAATTATAAATATAAGCGGAACACAAATAAAATGAAGCATTTCTGAACAGAACGTATGAAGCCAGCTCTCATGTTGTGTACATTCCCAACCAAAGAGATAAACCATCAATACCGTCACAGCTACCGTTAGCATATTTTACAGGTACGTTAATATTAACGTTCAATGTAGGCCATATTAACCACATAACATTTTACAACTCTCAGCGTCCCGACCTTAAGAGGGAGTGTTCGCGCTATACGGAGAGTTTATCAAGTGTCGTAGGTACGAGGGTTTACCTTTCAAGATACGTGCGGTACAGGCACAACTTGCCCGAAAATATACATCAGAAACAGATGAGACGAAAGAAACCAAATTGAACATGATTTCTGTTGCCATTATTTGAGTATTGTTGTGAACTAAGAAATTAGAGATTAATGCAGGCTCAAAGCGGACAAGAATAAAACTGACTAAATTATGGCATAACTAAGACAGATTGTGAAATCACTTAAAATATTAACACTTTGACGCCGAACGACCCCGATAATGGTCGTACCGCACCGCTAACCTCTAAAGGTTGCATTTGATATATTTATTCAACAAATATATGTACTGAATATTTTAAACACAGTATATACTCTCCGTTTTTTTCTTCAAAATGCAGTTTGTTTCATAATTCTATCGTATTTGTTTCCTGTTTTATTCACATTTTATATACAGAATGTGCTAAAATTAAAAAAAAATAATTCCGGCGCCAAAAGTTCAACCAACAAATGCACCTACATAACACATTATAACATATGAAACGACTCCGACATGTTTCGATCTTTTCAGATCATCATCAGGGAGTTTCTTCGTTCCTTGCTAAAGTTATAACATATTCAAAATTTGGTTCGTTTTTGTAAACAAGGTTTTGTGGCAGCATATAATGTTGTGTAGGAATCTGCTGTAGAGAGTGTAGTTGGCTAGGTGTGCGACACACACCTAGCCAACTACACTCTCTACAACAGATTCCTGCACAATATGATATGCTGCCACAACACCTTGTTTACAAAAACGAAACAAATTGTGAATATGTTATAACTTTAGCAAGGAACGATGAAACTCCCTGATGATGATCTGAAAAGATCGAAACATGTCGGGGTAGTTTTGTATATTTTAAAGTGTTTTAAGTGAAAGTTATATCGGTGCATTTGTTGGTTAATATTTGTAGTGATTTTACGAAATGCACGGTCCAACGATGAGATTCACATATTGTGAAGTCTTCGCTTTTCTGGGACGTTAAACAGCGTAGATTGGTGGCTAGTTACCGACGTTTCGGTACAACGTATCGGTCCCATTTTCAACAGTTAAGATTGGAACTATAGAGTATGCCGAAATGTCGGTGAATAACTACCAATCTTCACTTCTTAACATCCCAGAAGAGGCAAGACGCCACACTGCGGCGGAATCCTGGAATGGCGCGTAAGATAAGTTGTGATTGAAAGTAAGGGAATGTTGGGGTTTGTAGGGAAATACCGATGGCGAGTGAAGTAGCTTGCTAATTGTAAACGTTTAAAGCAGGAAGTTGGCAAGTGCTGGGAAACAGTGAGGGAAGGAAAGAAACGAAAGAACATAATTTTTATGAACCATGTGAAAGCAGAATACTAACTGGTTTTTAAGACAGGAAGACAGTTGGACTGAAGTAGGTATGGCTATAATAAAGGTAGCTGTGTTTTCTCTGTTGGACGTGATGAGGTATAGATAATGGCGTGAGATACTTTTTCACACGTTTAGACTGATGGCATCACCATTTTTTGATCCAGGTTTAGAAATTTGCGAAGAAATATAAAGAGAATATTCAAGTGTTCTGGGACATAGAGTCGCGCCGATTCGCAAATTTTTACGGACGTTTTGGAAGACCGTACAGACTGTAGCTTCAGAACCAAGGATTTCAACACAAGTCCTTGTCACTGAAACGCACATTACACGCTCCTCCGAAATGCAAATATCAGTGACTACCATTCGACTTGACGTAACGATCCTAGAGACATGGCTATTTTTGGACATCGTTGTGAGAAAGTTAAACATTTTATATATAGAAGTTAAATTTTACATTGAATTGGGCCAGACTACTGGAGTAAAGATCGGTAGTTCCTAATTACAGAGTGCCAAAAATAGGCGCAGATGTTTTCTACAACACTTTCCATATTTCAGCCAACAAAATGCAGTACTTCAAACACAGTAAGACAAATCGCAATAAACATACACTTCATATTAATTACCAACTCCAAGTACTTCGGCACCAAGGTGCCATATTTAGCGAGTTAATTAACAACAAACGATCGTAAGTCCAATAAGTACTTCAGGTTCAGTCGCCTTCATTTTCATCATTCAATATCGAAAGTCACCTTTATACATTTTAACAAGTACAGTCCACATTGCTGTAATAACAACACCATGCAGTAATGACTCTCTTCTGGTACACGATCACAGTTGTTTATATTTTGTGCATGTTTGTATGAACATCTGTGACAATATGTGATCCAAATGGATCTCGTTCGGCTGAACAGTAGGACATATCTGATGTCAGCGTACGTAGCGCGAAGACGAATAGCAATTGATGTATGCATTGGACTTACAAATCTTTGTATTTAATAAATTCTTGAGGATGCCACTTTGGTGTCGAAACAAGTAGAAATTGGTACCCAATATAAAGTATGTCATATTATATGTTTCACTTATTTTAATCGGTGCATTTTTTTTAAATATATAATTTAAAAACGCAAGGTTTGCATTACGTAAGATTTCTAAAACACTTGCTAATTTTTGGCACATGTGCGTTTGATCTGGCCTGCTACTGAATGATCGAACTGAAGAATTAACGAAGAGAATAGACAGAATTGGGGGGAGGGGAGGTTGAGTGGGGGTACTTAAGGTAAGATGGCACTGTAGGGACATCAACAGTAAGAGAAATATGTAGGAATTTTGGAAGATCTGAATGTTAGCACGCTTGTCTCAAATGTGGTTTTTCACACAATTAAAGTGTAACCGATGACGTAAGCAAAATTACATCCCGGACGCGAAAATATACCTTTCACTATCTGTGACTTGAAATTCACTTAGATATTATAAATTAAGAAACTGGATTTTGAGGGGTGAAAGTGGTGTAGGAGGCGTGAAGATGGGTCGATAGATGGTAAACTGAGAGCAGAATCGTAAGCAAAATACAGAAAAGGGAGAGCCTCAATGTACCCTCACGTTATGCTTAGAATAAATTAACCAGGCTTAAGTCGTTTAGTTGCCATCACATGTACTATTGTACAGGTGGTTCTTGTGGGTTTGAGGAGCGAAATGTATTTATTATATGTAGAACCAAAACAGCTGATGGAAAAGTACTGTTGACAGTTGAAGAATAAAAGACCAACTTGATGTCACTTGCTATTTTATTCACTTCTTATGTGCTCAACATGTTTCGGACATTAATATATCCATCATCAGGGTCTTGCGACTATTCTGTTGAATTACCACATTGGTTGTATTGTTCTTGGTTCGAAGTGGTTCGAGTGGTATCCGTGTTGCAGGCTTCAGCATGCAACACG
>Ga0123357_10007003_pt1 | contig 13868 bp, 12 predicted proteins | sample TergutEmb28metaG_FD_89873 | JGI IMG/M metagenome (GOLD analysis project Ga0123357, IMG submission 89873) | Embiratermes neotenicus P4 segment gut microbial communities from Petit-Saut dam, French Guiana - Emb289 P4 | ecosystem: Host-associated > Arthropoda: Insects > Digestive system > Gut ... | reverse complement strand
GTTTATGAATCTCCAAGCTAATTGTTCTTCCCCCTGCTTTAATCAGTTCTGCCGGTATTTGATCAATACCTGGCGATTTGTGGCTTTTTAGCTTATCGATAGCCAGCTCAACCTCAGCGGCACATGTATAATAATATTACTTGTGATAAGATTATTAATTTGTATCTTTGTTATACACTAAGAATTCTTCCACAGAATCAAATAGATGAGTAAGGAGATGCTTTCTCAGTGCTGACCTAAAAATCATTTTATTTTCTTAGTTTTCCAGTATGTTTAAGGGTAAATGGTTAAATCTTTTTATGTCAGAATGAGTGACACCCTTTTTAACAGAGGTAAGTTTCACTGACGGAAAGTGTAATTGATTTTTTCTCCTAGTATTAAAATCATGCAAATACAAATTTGTTTTAAAGTTACCCAAATTATTAAACACAAACATTATTACCGAAAAGATGCACAAGATTGGTACTAGCAAATTATTACTTTCACAAACCAATCTTTACAGGAACATCTTCGGCCTATTCCCAACATAGCTCTTAATAGTATTTTTTAAATATAAACACCTTATGTATAGTGGTTGAAGTGCCCCAGAATATTGTACCATATTTTATCAGGGAATGAAAATGAGCAAAATATAAAACATTTAGTGTTTCTATATTTAGTATATGAACAAGCCTTCTCGTTATAAAACAAACGACACTCAGCTTATTTAAAAGTGATTTATGTGCATCTTCCAAGTAAGTTGACTATCCAATTGAAGGTCAAGAAGTTTCATATTATTTAACGCATCCGACCAGCATAAGATAGGTTTTTTTTTTTTATTTTGGCGCAACAGCCCCCAGTGGGCCTGGGCTTTCACATTCACAAGGTTTCTAGATCACACACGACGTACCACAGTCGCAAGGACTCTTCTGCACGAGTGCTTAGCTCGTCGCAGAGAATAGAATAAGTTTAGTGGATATAAAAAAGAAGTAGTTCAAGTTGATACGAAGTTCACAGAGAAGATGGCTAATTGCCTTATTTAAAGTTCCAGATAAGAATAAAACAGTTCCAGTAGTATAAAATGTAGAACGAAGGTTTAGAATATGTCTGAACCTATTTCTGCACACGCATCCTTTTTGATTTTGTATTAGTTATTGCCCTTGATTTTCATTCTCATACTGCATATACCAATACTGCTGCATTGTTACAACGCTCATCACACCGCTGCATAAAATCAAGTGATTTATTCTCGTATTTCGTTAAATACACATAATACCAAAACAGAAGTTTCAAATTCAAGTGCTAAATAATAATCAGATTTAACCTACAAGGCCTGTTTCATATTATGGATCAAATTTTTAACAACATCCGGGGTTTTTAAAAAATGAATCGTAAGTTCTGATAGTATCTTTGTGTAAAATTTCAGTAACATCCAAGTTAAATTCTACCGAGAACGTTTACTGTATACTCAATAGTACCAAAATTTGTCGAAATCCGTTGAGTACTCTAGGTGGTGAAACATGCAGATTGAAAGGCTTCCCTTTTCTAAGTATTTTCTCATTATGACATATGTCGAATAATTCGATGTTTTGTATATGGTTTAAGTACTTATATAAACATGTTTGTCAACATCATGGACGAAACAGGTTCGAATGACATGATTAAGAATAATGAACTGGGAGTGGAAGTGAGAAAAATGAAGATTAAGCTGGGATCGTTCATGTTATTTGCCAGTCTTTATCAGGAATGGCAGGACTATAAAGTAACAAGCAACATGCAGAGAGATCAAAATGATTAGAAATTTTCACGACATCCGGTAAACGAGACTGTAAAAAGAAACGTGTCACCCCCGTGGCAAACAAAACTCAAGGAGCTCCAGACTTATAGCATTAGCGGCCGTTATGTTTGGTAATCATTCGTAAAACCGTCACACAACTTAATAATAATAATTATTATTATTGTTTTACGACGCTTTATAAAACTTTCTGTACTAACTCTAGTCTTTGTTACGCTCAGGCTCTTAGGTGACGAAGTCATGCTCTAATCGCACAAAAGCAATGTGACGGAGGGAGGGGTTTCTCTTTTATTGTCGGTCAAGTTAGGAAATTTAAAATGTATTTTACATCGATATAATATCAATTTAATGTACCTTCTTACGTGTGCAGGGAATGGCTGATAATCATATCTACGTTAGAGCCATGTTCAAGTGTATCAGTACGATGTGTATTACGTGTTTTGCTACACTTCACGAAGTGCGCGGTTGTGGTAGGCCTTTATAGGTTATTTTTATAAACCGGCAGAATTCCCTCGAGGTGTAACATTAAACTGACCTACGATCCTTCGGATTTACACCTTTCACACCCGGTTTTGGATGCCGACAATTTCCTTCTTGATACGCACCGGCGACATTGCTTATCACCTTAAAATACATGCCAGGTTTGAGGTTCTAACAGTGCTACCTCTGAAAATTGTTTAGAAGACAATATAAACAAATGACTTTCAAAACTTCGCAGTACTGCACGTTTGAAATGTCATCGTTGTGAGCTGCTGAAAGCTTCGTACCAATGGCGAACCATACAGGTTCGCGCCGCCGTACAGCCGTGTGAGTTTAGGATACTTAAATATACCATGACCCCATTTCCCAAATACATGGCAGTTAAAGTACAATATGTGTCAACGTCCTCAAATATGTCACATAAAAAAATGACCCTCAATCATTGCCACTGATTTGTACATAGTTTTCCTCCCACCGGTGTTACTATACATACTTGCTCTACCGACTGAAAATGCACTCGACGTAGGACACAAAGAGTAACTATGTCAAGAAGAGCCAAGCACACCAATCGTGTAATGCTTTCTGAAAACGTAATCACAAGAAGTTTAAGCCTAACCTTGCACTTGATAACCTCATTCAGAACACAGAGTTTGCTCTGGGTAAATGTATGTGTTGGTTTCATTTCGAAGGTTAAGTGTATCTACTTATAACATTAAAAATATCTAAACACAAGTACTCACCTTCTAAAACACATATGCACGCGCACACACAAAACAAAACACCGATACACAAACCGCCGTGGGGATGAAAAGAACACAGGTAACTCAAAGGATCTTCCGTGTGAACTCCGCAAAAGCGGCACGGGTTATGCAACGAAATAACCGTGTGGTAGATCTGCATTTCCCTTCGCAACTCTACAATGTCCCATATTTCCCCATATTACGAAAGGAATTATGATACTAGAACAAATGATTTCATGTACTATATTTTCTGTGGTAAGTTTATTTCATCGGGATGGATTGCCACATGTCTGATACTTTAGAAGGCTTATGCCCTTCACGCTGTACATGAAAATACATACTGCATAGCAGCAGCAGCAGCAGCAGTAGTAGTAATAATAGTAGTAGTACAGAAATAGTCTCCAGACTGTTGCAATTATTAAATAACCAATTACAAAATGCATTAACTTGTATTTTGATTTGAAGAATTTTGTTAAAGGGGAGTGTCATTTTAAACAAATAAGTTCCTTTAGACTGACTCTGCATCATGGAATTATGTCATTTGTTAACAACTAATTTTATGATTTTCAGTCCTTCCAAACAAAAATCATTTAGTAATTTGATCAGTGTGATGATTATGATTTTATTACACACTAATGGGTCTGGGGTGCAGTAGGTAAATGCAGCATATGTGGGAGGGAAAGGTGGGCCCTTCATGGTCGCTGTAACTGTATTCCTCCAAAATAAGGGGCATAAATATAAATCACAGATGAAATTTTAATACAGTACAGTTATGATGCTTACAAAATGTGCCAGACACATGCGTCACTATAAACTCATACACAACATGAGATAAATAAAAGTATCTGATTATATGCATGTTATTACCATGGATATTAACCTGCACTCATCACACACATTTCACATGGAATGATTTCAGATAGGCAGTATTCAAGGCACAGTAACTAGTTAAAAAGTTATATGGAGAAACAATAAACTTATCTAATTTGAAGTAGTTAAATTGGATTCAAAGTAAGTAAACTAAATACTAAACATAATTTTATCAACAATGGCAGTTTATGAATTAAGACATCATGAAGGTTCATTCCTTGCATGTATATTTATATATAAACACACAACACATTATAAAACACAAAAATGAGTGAAAGAAAAACTAGCACATATATATATATATATATACATATACAAACATCTGTGCTTCTTACATATCACATATTTACAGTATATAAACACCCTTTGAATGTTGAGAACATTGCAAACTAGACTCCATAGAAACAAAGATCTTTTAAGCATAAATGTCACAGTCCAACCACACTCTGTTACAGTGTCTCCAAACTGTGGTTCATTAAATTCATAGTGGTATATAAGACGTATCTGGGGGTTCTAAAGGAAACATACAGAACCATAAATATGTGTATGTCTGTACTACTTAAGCCAACTCCGTAAGATTGTTGCAGGAAGGAACGTAGGCCTACATGGGGACTGCTTCCATGTTTCATTTTACCAGACAAATATATATTTTTTGTTGTCTATACGATCTGCAAATCTGACATATATATCCACCATTTCTTTCACATCAGAAATTGTGAAAGCCTGTGTCAGTGTTTAGATGTGTGATGTTGAATCAAAGATGACATGTGGAAGGAGGGAAACAAGTATAAAAAATATTCCAAAACAGAAATCACAAGCTTTACTTTCTCACTGATAGACTTCCAATCATACAGATCTGGTGTTATTACTATAATATTTGGGTAATACTTGCCACATGCCTGGTCTTTGTTTGGCATGGTATCAAGTCACATCCTGCATATGACATCTCACATATCCACATCTACTTTAAAAAATTAAGAAACTTCAGTGTTTATTTTTTAACACACAATCAAATTTTCATAATGCTTCATACTTCTCACAGAGAACACACCCAGAAACCAAAATGTCTGTACTCAATTGCTTCAGCACGTATCACACAGTCAAAAGTACAATCTAAGTGTGTAATTCACTTGACATTATTAGTGAGGTAATGTGCTGGACTTGCAAACTGATGGTCACATAACTGAATCCTATTAGTCAGAATTATGTTGTGGCTTGCAATTGTAAATGTTTTACAGCCTGCTACTGGGGTGAAAAGGTACAGCTGCCCCTGTATTTAATTATGCACCATGCCATCAAGTGACATTTTCATAATATTGACACTAGATGAAGGCAATCATTCATTTTCATGCCCTAGCTGTTTCACCCCTGAAGACATAGTTCCTTGTACCCCCTGCACAAAAGGCAAAGTCAGCACCAGGCCCAAAATTTGTATAAGATGGTGGGTAGACAACGCATCCCTGCTCCTTTCAGGAACCAAATCCTGGTCTTCCAGCTTATCACCTGGTATTCACTATATTCAATGAGCTATCCTTGCCCCACAGATTACAGAAGTAGATTCTTTTTGGGACAATTTACTAAGTTGAGAGTCTGTGTTAAATTTGTGAGATGTAATCTCAGTTGTTGTATGAACATTTCATACCCAGTGTGTAAGAATATTTACAATCTTCATACAACACCACTGTTCACCCAGTATCACTAGCAGATCTGAGTCAAAAATGAAAATGTCACTGCCATTAATTTATCATTTTACACTGAACAAAAATAATGCCACAACAATAGTTCACATTCATCAAAATTACATTTCCATTAATAATTTCATGACCCTATACATCATAAGTTCATTAATTGTCCATGTTATTATTACTAACTGTAGGAAATGAACAGGCGCAAGATTTGTGTGACCGCTGGAGGCATTCTGTTAATACAACACTGATGAAAGGAAGAGTCACACACAAAGGCAGTGTTCAGATCTGATGAACCAACATTATTTTTCTTTTCTTTTGGAAGGTTTGTTAATAATTGCATGGACATTTGTTTCTTAGCTTATTTACCAAAAATTTTTTGTGTCGCTTAAGTTACATAATGTCAAATGGGAAAATGTGGTAGGAAGCCATATGGTGCTGCTGCTGTATCTGCAGTTCCTACAAGCAATGAACTAAGCTTGCAGGCACAAAGAGGCAGACCAGACCAGACCAGCTCAACTGTTTGGACACCTGATAACAGACTGAAATGTCAGTGAACCAACTGCACAAGTCACAGGGCAAACACAAGTCTCATCTTGCTTTCCTTATGAGCTGGTCCACATACCTGACTTTCTTACCAGGACACCCATGTTACTGAGCAGGATCTGATGGTCAATGCAATATCTGCATCAACAAATCAATCTCATATCAACTGGCAATACCCCCCCAAAAAAAAAATCTGAATGGCTGAACTGTACTGATGACCATCATTGTGCATATGAAGTTCACGAAAGCGTTACATAAACATACATTTCCTCTGTCACAGCAGATGTGGTTGGTTGCTGGTATATAGCACAGAGAAAATGGACTTCAGCCTCCCATGAAGTAAATTTAATCTCATACATAAAGTTTAATATAAAAAAATTGCTTTGGTAAGTAGTTGTATACTGGATTTATCTGCTCTGGAAAGGGGTCAGTGGTGGGCTCTGGTGAACTCAACAATGAACTTTTGCATTCTACACAAGATGGGGAATTTATTCAGGGCTGGATTAAGGGCCCGGCAGCTGCCCAGGGCACCAGCTTATAGGCTACAGCAGCCCTAAAACATCAGTGAAATAACTGGTAACACTGAACAGGTAAACTCTGGTATCCACAAGTGAAAGAATTTCTCTGCACTCTCAAAAACTTTCACCAGCCCTGTCCTAAGCCCAAAAAGTTTAAAGAATATCAGTTTTAAGTGGTGCCAAATTATTATCCTACCAAGGATGCTAAATTATTTACCTGCCCAGAACACCCACATACCTTGTGTCAGTCCTGAATTTATTGAGTAGATCGATGGCACCTGGCTTCTAAAGAAGAACTTGATTGCAGATTTGAATTCATGGTCAATTTGTGTGATAAGAATTGATGAGCAATACATGTACACTCTTAACTTGAAGAACAAAATGCTGCCATCCTTAGGTATCCATGGAACACAAACTTTTTTTCACATTCCAAAAGAGTATGTCTGGTATATAAAACTATAAAACTGTTGTGTTAGTATTCAAGTTCATAACATTTTGTTAAGACATTCTTCATGACAAGAAACATAACATGGGACAATCATTTAAAGTTACATAAACTTCAAATGTGTTATTCTTTGTTGAGCATAGTTTAAATACACATTTAATCATTTTAAGCAAGAAACTTGTACACAAATTAAAATAACACCATTCATGGAAGTAAACCTGATCTCTACATGCAAAAATAATAGAACATGCATTCATAAAATCACACACAATGACAATTACCCTTTGAAAACATCCAACTTGGATTCTAAAATGCAAGACACAGAAAAAGATCTATGCAGTCATATGGACACAGATTTGAAAGATGGTGTAGGAGCTCCTGGTGGCACAAACATTCTGTTTGTAACTCTGAGAGAAACAATTCTGTATTCATATGGAGTATGAATGTTCTCAACAATGGTATATAAGACTCATATGTCAGTAATATTACAAGCTGCAAAAAACTTCAATAAAACCATAAATTCTGAAAAGGTATAAACAATTTTGTAGTACAACCTTTATACATTTGAAATGCAACTGCCAAAATTAACGGTTCCACGAGGTTACAGTATAATTAACATAATTAAAATGACTCCCTTCAGTTTGTCACATAATCCAAATTAAAAATAATCAGATCATACTTATGACAACTGGTCAATGCTCAGACAACAATGGTATTACAATTTTTTTGTGGTTTTTCTAATGGTGTCAACTTTAATTTTTCCTAAAATATGGTACCTCTAGTTACTTAATACTATATCAGTGTAAGAGATTTCTGGAGGAACAGATCAAAGTAACTTTATGCAGTCTTCCTAGAAAGCTAACTCTATATGTAAATCATAATGGGAAAATGTAAGAGAAAGCTATAAAAAGTCCTGCCTTTTAGTCCTCAGTAATGAAAACTGGGAACAAGATAAAAAATGCCACTTCACTGGTCTCCTCCTCCTCATTTTTGTAAGGTGTATAAAATTCAAGCACCAAAACATGATACGCCACTAGATGCTTTTGGCTCAAATATTTTATCTGTGGTCTATGCCATCAAGACTTATGCAAGACAAACACATACTGCAAGGCATCTTCCCACTTCCTGCAACAAGATAAAGATTACAGAATACTTATAGCTGTTCAATATTTCCATGCCATTCAGCCTTCTGGATACCATAAATAAATGCAAATGAACCTCAAATTTCACTGCTGGGAATTATCTGAATTTACCCCTCATTACTCTTACACGAAGTGGCACACTATCACTTTAGATACCATTAAAGAACTGTTGGGTAATATCATCTATTGCACATGGAGACTCTTCCTGGTTTATGAGTGAATCTTCCTGTTCAGCATGCAAGTCTCTGTGAAGTTTCCAGTTGTTAAGGAGGTATGTATATTCGGCTACCTTCTCAAGATCCTCCAGTCCATGGTACACATGAACCAGACCTCGGTAGTCATATTCAAGACCAGAATAACTCTCTCCAAACAGTTTCAAGCCTAAAACAAAAGCAATTTCTGTAATGCTGTTTCATACCTGGATGTACAAAGCAGCTCAGTGAACCTTTAGGGATAAAAATATGTAGGTTCAGAAACAAGGGCATAAAACTGCTGTTACAGAATTTTAGTTTGCAACTAATTAGCACTATTTATTAGCAATAAAGATTATATAAATAAGTAATCATAAATATATGAGGCCTTTCAAAGTAAAAAACATTTTAGAACTGTTTTGGGTGGAGGGGCACTTAAAAATTGCCCCCATGGGTGCTGAGGCAGGCATCCCATGGATTTACCAGCTGATAAGATCTGCTGCTAGAACAACTGCATCACTCTAACCTTTATGTGTCTGCTCCACCCGAATCTATGGCTCTTTATTCCTTGCTTGAGGAAGTTAAACACATTAAGTCATAAAATCGAGACTGTATGGAGGATGGTACAAGAACTTATACAGCATGAATCACAACAGTGCAGACCATATTATGACACCCCTTGTGGGCATGGTGGATGCTTTTTACAGATGGCAGTATAAAAGTATCAGATGGTACAACAATAGTGCTGTGTCTTGATGATGATGTCAAGGTTCTCAAATGCCAGCAGCAGCAGCTCATCAATGTCAATGAATATGGTCAGCACAACCTTCCCTGCAGATGGCTAGGACATGAATGTTCCTATCTTCTGGAAAAGAAAGGATGCATATTTCCACTGCAATCTTCCAACTCCACCGCAGGTTAAGAATGGCAACACTAACTCGCTGCCAGCTGCAATCTGTCACCAAAACACATTATGCTCTGCCTGGCAGCACTGCCTATATTTGAGCTATATTGATACATCCCGCTCCTTGTGACTGTGCATTCACCGAACCCACTCACTGCACACCTTGCCAAGATCCCAGATGAACAACTGTGCACAGTACCAAAGGTTCATATGGAATTGTGTTGTTTGTGCACGAATGCTCTGTATGCACTCAACACCTGTCCGTGTCAAACTGCATGATGTCCAATGCCACTCCACCACCAGTCTCTGATACAGTCATTCCCACATAAAGCACATATTTTTCCATATATTTGGCTGATTACCCTCAGCAACAAAGAAAAAGAGGACAACCTTGCAGTCCTGTCTGGATGATTTCTGCATCTAGCTTACCAGCACTTGACTGTGTCATGGTGATCCAGAATTGCTCTGATCTGCCCATCCTAGTGCACAGTTTGTGACAAACTGTCAGTGAGTCATGAATTCAGCCACCTGATCACCTGTGACTGCCCTATTTTTATTAGCAGTTCCATAAATAGGTTTCACTTCAAAAACCCTCATGCTAAAATACAGAATTTGGACACACAAGCAATAAACACTGTTTCTAGCACAGCATATCCCCTTCTTTACACTGAAGCTTCACCACGTACATGTCCAGGAAATGATGGATGGTATAAGCATTAGCATCTCCAGTTCCATGTCATTACTATAATTTTATTAATATCCATGTTATGGTCCAATTACACTTTGCTAATTGACCTATTTCATTCACCACAGGTTTCAGTGCTAGAGACTGCAATCATCAGGTGGATTCACACAATTTACAACTAATTACATAAGCAAAATAAAGCACTTGCTTTAAATACAGCAATATTACTCCACTGAGACAGAACAACACTTGCATTATAATAACATAATGTCCTGTCTACAGACATACAAGCAATACTCACTAATAGCTATGGATCGGAGGTACAGCTGCTCTGCCTTCTTATACTTCTTCATGTGATAGTTGTATAGACTAGCTAGGTGACCAATAGACAACCCAACTTCATAGTCTTCTACTCCTAGCAGTTGTTCCTTTATGGCAATTGCTTTCAAGTGCATTGTTTCTGCTTCCTGGGTAACATAAATGTGAAAATATTTCAGCTGCAAGAGTTATCTAAGATCTTCCAACATGCACTACATTTCACGTTGGTATTAAGTTTTTTTAACAGAAGATTTATAGTGGCTAAATAAATACATCTTACCAATGTTCTACTTAATTCACTCAGCCAATTGAAAAGTGAGATATGGGATTTTCATGTTGTTTTGTGAGGAAAAAGAACACAGTTCTGTTTAGATGATGGATGTATTAGGCTTAACAGTGATTACTACAATTCAGAAGGTTTATTTAATAAAACAATAGAACAGACATGCCTGAAAAGCACAAGTGATGTACAGTGTTCACAGTGAATATAAATTGGTAAACTGTAATTAACTTTATGAAAGAATTATTTCATTTTCCTCTGAACTCTTTATAGAATCTCATGCCTCTCCACTCTCATGGCATAGGTATTTGCACTAAGAAATACTATGTGTCCAAGAAGTAACGTTACAAGTTAAGGGTGTGCATTTAATTATTACATATTGTAAGTAACTGACTACCAAGTTAAGAATATAGTGTTCCTGCTTGCTAGCATGTAATGGACAGCAGTTTGCAATAATATACTGTGTGCCAACATCTAACTTAATTTTAATTTTGATTTTGATTCTGAAGAAATTTTGGGACACCAGGTACAAGAAAAACAGTCACACCTGGAACTTCTTCATACTCTGATACAGGCGTCCCAAGTTGCCAAAATGTTTCGCTGTCTGAACATTCTTCTCTCCAAAGGTAGCGATAGCCAACTTCAGAGCAGACATGTGCAGATTCTCAGCCTCTGATAAAAGGTCTTTGCTTCCTGGCACTATAGCAAAAGGCAAAGCCAAAACATCAATCAGAACCACAGGCAAAGGAAAGTTAGCCTTCTTCAAGCTAAGGCACTGAACAGTAAAGACAGGGTGACATTTTGCTCCAGGCCCCAGACTTTCAGGGGGGAGAAAAAACAAACAAACAAACAAACACACACTGGTTTGGTAAAGTGTGATTTCAGCTTTCAGGGTTGGCCACGTCATGTGTTAAAGTTCTTCCTTTCTGGCATACAGTGCAGTTACCACTTCAGGATGAATGAGTCACACATGTGATGCAACAAAACAATAGGGTCTGTGGCCTAATACATGTCTGAAAGTTATGGTAAGCATGGGGGCATTAATGTGGTGTTACTGAATAAGAGGAACTCTAAGAAGAAAGTTTTGTGCAAAGAAAGGAAATCCACATATTACTCAGTTTTCCTCCATCCTCATGGTTGATGAAAACGGAGTGTTCAACTACTTCGATGGCCACCCTCATGATACACAGGGTGTTAAGTGGTGAATCTCCACTACAGTTTCGGTTTTATCATACTTTATGCCATGTTTGTCTCAACAGTGTTCAGCTACAGTAATTCAGTGTGCAATGTACAATGAAAGTGAAGAATTGCAAGACATGATGTGGTTAACCCCAGAAGCAAACATCACACATTACATACTTAATGGAAAAATGTTTATAAAGGCCTAAAATTTAATTTGCATAATAATCCCAAGATATGCATACAGATTTTGGCTTACAAGGTGACTTACCATTAAGCTTCTAAATGATGGTGAAAAGGCTAAATGCAACGCACTGTGGCTAACATACAGAAATCAATAGGTACAATGATCTAAATTAACAACCTTTGAAAAATATGGCCAGATATCAGAAGAAATTATTAAACAGTATATAGTATGAACAAACAGATAGTAACCACATTTTGTTACTGCAGCAGACAGGAACAAGTGGCATGCCATTTTTCACTTGAGTACAGGCTGCCCTATATTCAGCATAACGTTCAATTACTAACTGTAAATTTAAAAAATGTAACATGGACAAGTATTGCCACACCTTTAGTTGTGAACATTATTCCATGCTGAATACCATGACAGCATTATGCACAATAATGCACGCTAAGTTGCTTTTTTCTGTGTGCAGCAAGTACAAGACAAGAAGACAGAATTTCGTGGGATTTGCTTCGTGTTCAAAGAAAAGTCAAAATGAGAAGGGTGGCACATTACATCTGAAGAACTTGATTTGATCACATCTCTCTGAGTAGCCCACACATCTTTTACTCAATACTCCATTGGTGTACGCAGCCATTTACCCACATATAGGTAATTACAAAACTGACAGTGAGGATGGATTTCATACCTGGATTGTCGGGCACAGAGTCTAACGCTATTTCTTCCAGAATGAGAGCCTTTACTCTTTTCACTGATGCTAGCATGAGGTGTTCTTTAGGTAGCAGTTTCTCCATTATGATTATAGCTTTCTCTGCATGGTCACTGCAAAAACAATGGATTGAAATATATATAAAAAAATAATAATAATATACTAACTTACATGTACAAATATTTAATCAATTTTTGTTATAGTAAAACCTCACAAAACTGCAAGTATGCAAGCACCATCAATCTCACAGTAAATCATTACTTGTCTCAGACTAACAGCTGCACACTGTAATAATGTTATTAGAACATTTTGTGAATTTTTTCTTAAAAATGTGACCTCCATCATGACTTCCAGTCATGTAAATGTACCACACACACACATAAACGTGCGTGCGCACACACACACACACACACACACACACAGTAGAATTCCTTTAATCTGCCACCCATGAGACCAGAAGACAGGTGCCAGATTACCAAATATTACAGTGCCTACACTGACCTATGTTTTACAGAAGACATTTGATATTTTATTATGGCTCCTATACTTGGGCTGCAACCAATTACAGGAGTATTTAATTGGACATCTCCTTCAGCTACAGGTTCTTTAAAATTTTGTAGCCAGCCCTCAGAGAATGTGCACTTGTCAGTTATTGTTATTTCATAATAAAAAGACTTAGCTCTTTCAATTATAAACCAGTTAAAAAACTTCTTGTCCAGTTATACTGATTTAGGTTGTATCTATGTCTTTTGCTTGAAAAGGCCCTCACACTTCCACCTGACAACAACAAAATTGGAATTAGACCTTCTGTTTCCTTATATCATGGATACTCGACAGTCCAATGCGTACGAAGCCATAATCACACTCCAGCCTTTGCCACTTTCAAGCCTTCTAATTATTTCAGGTTTCTGAGGAATTGTTAAAGTTACATGTTTCCTTTTGCCAGCAGTACCTCACTGACTCCTCTTCACATCCTCTGAAACCATTAAAACAGTCTGATGGGATTGATAAAGTCCAAATAACCCAAGAAAATGTCATGGAATCAGTATGCATACCAGGAGTTACCAAAAGCAAAACTTTCAGTCTTGGGACTACCAGTCCAACAGTAAAGTAATGAGACAGGTTCAAAAAAATAGTTTTGTATTATTTATTTATCAACTAAAATACGGTCACCTTCAAAGTACATCCCTTGTACCTGCACACACGTTTTCCAGC
>Ga0123357_10007002_pt1 | contig 13870 bp, 6 predicted proteins | sample TergutEmb28metaG_FD_89873 | JGI IMG/M metagenome (GOLD analysis project Ga0123357, IMG submission 89873) | Embiratermes neotenicus P4 segment gut microbial communities from Petit-Saut dam, French Guiana - Emb289 P4 | ecosystem: Host-associated > Arthropoda: Insects > Digestive system > Gut ... | reverse complement strand
TTATATTATATTATATTATATTATATTATATTATATTATATTATATTATATTATATTATATTATATTATATTATATTATCAGCCCCCTCCAGGTTTGTAGTTTTACTTTTTCTACATTGAGCAATAATATAATTCCAATGCATGTTTTAGTTTGAAGGTACTCAGTCGACATTTAAGGCAGAGTCCTGAGGTGCTGTACGTGAACAAATACGCGAAAGTCAAGCAACGTTTGTGAACGAGTTTTGTTATTTTGTAAAACAGTAACATATTTATGACTATTAATTTCGTTTATAACTTAGATGACATTCCAGCTGAGGATACGAAATTTCCTTTCAAGATGATATTTATGAAATTACTATTTTTTTTTTTAATTTTTTACGGCTGAATATCAGTTTTAAGAATGCGCTTAGTTTCATATCTTGTCCTCTGTACATCTTCATGTTGAGTTTACTCAGTGGTGGCACAATTTTAACATGCCTGCCGAAAGTGGGAAGTATTTTGAAATTAAACAAAAGAATTGAAAGCTGATAAATAAAATACTAGGGTAGATCTAAACTTCTGGGTTTCCATCGTTTCGGCCCTGTAGTCTGGACACTGTTACCTTCCATCTCGCACTCAAATGTGACGAAACTATTTAGTAGATTCCTACGTTGCAAGACTCTGTATGAAATGTAAGGTACTGAAGCTGCAGAACGTTAATGTTTTGGCGTTCGGGGCTGTAAGTTCACGTGTTCTGTCGTGTGATTACTGACGTTTCTCATTTTAATTTAGAAATTTTTAGGTCACGCATTTGGGGCACAGCTTTGTATATTGCTGGAAATGGGACACTTCGGAAAGTACATAATAAATAACGTTGTAAGTTCTGAAATGTGGTACTGGAGGAAGATGGCGATCAGTTTGACCGATCATGTGAGAAATGAAGAAGTATTACACAGAATCAAAGACGAATGGAATATCTTACAAGCAAAAGAAAGAAAGAAAGAAAGCTAACTAGATTGGTCATATCTTGCCTTCTAAAACGTGTTATGGAAGAAAAGACAGAAGAAAGGATAGAAGTGACGGGAGGACGAGGAAGAAGATCTAAGCAGCTACCTTAAGGAGAAGAGAGGATACTGGAAACAGAGAGGACGCACTCGATCGCACTGTATGGAGAACTCGCTTTGGAAGAGGCTATGGACCTGTCGTAAGACACAAAGCGGAATGACTCTTGCTATTCTGAAGGTGAATGCAGCAGATCCCCCCCCGAAAAGTTGGTAACTCCCTACCAAATTGTAGGTTTTCCTAATCCAAAATACCACTGCTTAATAAGATATTATAATAGCTTCGTTTCTGTAGACAAAGCGTCACCCGAATTTTCTTTACGTACGGTCTTCTTTAATACCATTAAGGTATTCACATTTGATCCTTTTTCTCTTCCAGGACAACTGGCTTTAAAGAAAATGGGAACATAAAAATGGGTTCTGTGAGGTTATTGTAAGAGCTTCCCTCGAGACGCCGCACACTCCCATTGCCTGCTTACAGAGCCGAATGTTAACGCTGCTGCTCGGGTTGCGTATCCCAAGGGGCCAACGTACAGTCTGCGCATCAAACGTCAAGTCCCCTTTCATTTGTCTAGGAGGAAGAATAAAAGAAATTGAACTAAAAACGTGTATGTCACTATATAGGTACTCTTTTTTCATCTGTGTCTTGTCTTATGCATCGTAGCTGACTCAAGGTCATTGTTATTGTCTTGTAACCAGACAAATATAAGCGTCTGCGCTTTCTTGAGAGACAGCCCTACAGCAGTGTACTTCTGAAATAAGCAGACGGAATTTGTCTTTTGTGTTTTTTTTCCCTGTTTCTTTTAAACCTTTTGTCTTCTTCTTAAATTCCCAATTCCTTTACATCCTTTGGTTAAGGTCTTCGATTTGTATCCACTTTTCTTCTGTTTCTACATCCAACCAAAATCTTCCCTTGAACTTCGCCTCTATTTTCCTTTAGCCTCGGGAAAACATTATTTATCTATTAATCCCGATCACAGTCTATTTCCAGCCTTCTGTAAAATGGGTACCGGGTCTTTCCGGGGGATAAATTGCGGCCGGGGCTTACTGCTGACCACTCACCCCGTTCTAGTGCCGCGGTCATGGACGAGCAGAGCTATACCTCTACCCAACCTCTGGGTCACACCGGGCCTGTAACGGGATCACTTTACCTTTTACAGTCTACTTCCAATTCTTTTGGTGAATTCGACAGGATCGCGTAGTTTTACATCTTGATTCTCAGGTACACACGTATATGCACACACACATACACACATATAGATAGCGATCAGGGCCGGCAACTCAAAGTTGACTACCTTATAGAGCACCCCAGTCCGTATACTCACCCACGACGTCCGGATGACAGGACGAAGCAGTCCACTACAAAGTCCCTCAATAATACGAATACGTTAATTAAATCCTACTTATTTACTAACATAACACCTGATAAAACGTCAAAGATAAACAGCTGTATACAAAACAAGTTAAAATAACTTACATTAGTCACTGTAGAAGTCCTGGAGAGGCAGGTACATTTGGGCTATAATTATACCAAAGAGGAGACCGAAAATATGATGAAATGTAAAGGACGTTATGTTAATGCCCTTTCAAGCTTACTGTTCGTTGCGCAAATCTATTGGCTGTATGACTTGACTCTTTGTTGACATGCATGACGACTGACTAGCAGGTTGTGCTGTGTCTCGAACCGCCTCTACTAATAGCACAGTCGCAGGAGACGCCTACTTGCATATGCTCAACGAGGAAGCATTTCCCAGTCCCTTGAACATAAATGAGGATTTCCTAATGTGGTTCCAGCAGGATGACGCTCTTGTCCATTGCAGCGTCCGCGTCAAGACAATGGCTGCCCCGTCAGTTCCCTGGTAACTAGATAGGACTTTGAGATTCTGCAGCTGAGCTCACCCCCACTGTATTCGAAAGCTTTGGTCTACGCGTAAAAATTAACAGTGCTGCACATTTGCATGAACGCATCATTGACTTATTAACACAATCGCCTCTGACATCATTCGCCGTTTGATTGCTGATACCTATCCTCCAATTTTGTGTCAGTGATATTGGTGGACATATTGAACACATTCTCTGTATACAACCCGTTTTCATTATTGTCCCTATTGTTTGAGAATTATGGGACATTCTATATATTAAATCTTGTTTATTTTGATATTTGTCGGCGTTAGTTCATATTACATCGCTTATTATGATAGGATGAATCGACAATGATATGGAGGGAAATTTTATGACCTGACTTTGAGTAATGTTCGGGCTTTTGCCTTTAAACACTTAGTTACCCCTCATTCTTGTATCGATAAATATGCACCGCAAATATTTACAGATACCGGATGGTGTGCTGGCTTAAAGGAATTTCACATTTGTCCTGTTGCCCTAAAGAAAAGCAACCTCGCTCTTTTGCTGTACAGCACTGCGTAACGTTTAAATATAACGGAAACAAATTGTCTTCAGTTATGTTATTTAGCATATTACACTCTCATATTACCTTCTTTTTACACAAGAACGATATTCTATACATAAAGAATTTGTAATGTCCTACTGCTGATCAGCATGCGGCACGTGATTACATTTGGCAATGTCATCCACAAAAATAACGTCACATGCGACTGCATGGCTTTGACATCTATGAACACAGCTGATCCGTCGCTTCAGACTTTTGGTCGGTTAATTCAGAATTTTATAGTTTCCTTCAAAATAAATCTCTTATTCACACTCACACAGATGTATATACTATATATATTGTGTATATAGTGGTCATATATATATGTAATGTGTGTTTTATGTATTTATATATCGTATACAAACAATACACATTTCGGCTGCAGGAGAACATTTGACAAGACAGCTAACGACCCGCGGTGGGGAATGATGAAGCGTAAAGCAGGACCATGTCGCTGTCTCTGTAGTTTATACATATTTATTTATTTATTTATTTATTTATATACGAGTACAGATACAAAAAATACTTTAAAGGCTGTGCTGTGACGGTGAATATGTAAAATTAATTGGACATGCTGAAAAAAAATACAGTTGAAATTCCTTGCTTGATATTTATAAAGTTGCTTTAAGTGACACTGCATAAGAGACGAAGCTTGTACAACTATATAAGAAATTCGTTTGCACTTTTATCAACGCTTACAAATTCAGATGAAGGTGCTTAATGCATTTTATGAATTTCTAAGTTTCGGAATTTTATTAACACACACACACACACACACTCACACACACGCACACACACACACGCACACGCACACGCACACACACACTTCTACATAAACTTACGGCGATGACCCGAAACGTTGCGGCAAAGTCATAGAGTGTTTTGAATTTTTTACTGGTGCGTGTCAGACGGAAGACGATTTGGATATTCTGAAAACAAGTCGCTTAAAGATTTCTTATGTAGTCCTTGTATTGTGTTTTATCTGAGACCAATTCCAAAGTCTATTCGAATTATTCTTCCTCGGATGGCGACGAATTTGACCAAGAGCTGTATCTCCCCAAGGTTAGGCAGTCGTGCTTGAAAGGAATGAATAGGGTACTTATACAATAAAAGGAGGAAGATGAGATCAGAAGGAGAAAGGAAATAGCTTGGAACTTCATTCTTCCTATTTTGCCTGCCGTGAAGAATGGGAAGAAAAGAGGGATGAAACTTTTACTGTTTGACGACAAACGTGTGGAGAAGGAAAAGGTGACTGACAGAATGGCAGGCTGATGTAAGCTTTTGGTTATTTAACCACACTTACCCAGCTACAACGGTTATGTAACGTTTAATAGATGGAAGGCTATTTAGCACGAATTGCATAATATGCGGAATGATGCACCGTTGCATATGTTGAATTAACCTTTTAAAGACGAAACGTAATCTGCTTATATAAGGAAGCAGTCCGTGCCGCGCTGTAAACACTTTCCATCACGGTTACAAGAACCAATCAGTTAATGACGTATACAGCAAAGGTCGCTGTCTGTTCTGAGATCCGTACAAAACACTCAACGCAAAGCGAGCACCATGTAGAATTTTTTAATGTTAAGCTTGGCGGTACGTAAAGAAAGCGCAAGGCTTTAAAGGTTAATAAAACAGCAGTTCCCTGCGGTGACTGAGGGAAACTTGCGATGACTTCATCAAAGTATTCAGTCTCCATGCAACGTTTCAAACTACGGGAATACAGAACACTGAGAAGAATTATTGAGCACATGTCGGAAGCTTTGTTTTGCAGTTTGATTTGCGTAGTAAAGGACAAATGACTGAGTAGAAGACAAGTGAATAGCTGTAATATGAGACGCTAATACATTCTGAGACTGTTGTCACATGACATGAATCTAACCATAAAACTATTCCACTGTCGTTACTACAGAGCATCGTAATTGCATTCTTAAAATGTCTGCTGTACGTTTTGTACTGTTCATAAAATTACTACACTTGCATAGCTTATTAGACAGAGTATATCATATTGCATACTGAAACAAAGAAAGAATGATGTTACCATTCAGGTGAATCAAACTAATTATGTTGTCCACATTACATTATAACAGTGTTTCCGAACTGTTTTGCTCGCGGACCTCTTGGCTTCGAAAAATAACTAAGCATTCTTCCATCCTTACTCACGTAAAGATAGAATGTCCGGATGGTAGGTATCCAAAATTAAAAATTTATATCTAAAAACTGATTCCACTTAGCTGCGAATGTGTAATAGTAGCATACGTGAATAAGTATTGCATGATTTGACCTTAAAGTGACATAGGAAATTTCTTAGATATCCTAAGGCTTATACGAAATAAACATATCTCCAATTAAAGATGTTCCGCGATTATTTTTGATAAAAGATTTTCCTTTAATTAAAAATGAAATGAACTCCAAAGTAGACATTACAGAATTGTACCAGTGGATCCCCTTGGAACGGGTCGCGGATCTGTTGGGATTCGCGGAGCACTGTTTGAAAACCACTGATATAAGGTGTGTTACTGTGAGTCACGGCCTTACTATACGTTGTTTTGTTACTGTGAGTCACGGCCTTACTATGCGTTGTTTTGTTACTGTGAGTCACGGCCTTACTATGCGTTGTTCTGGCTGCGATTTTGTGTGTTCGACAGTAACAATGGCTTGTCTACTTTAAAGAAATAAGCATAGAATGGGAAGCTCTTTGTTCCTTTTCATGACGGCGGAGAAAATAGGAGCCTCCCAAACTTTGTAGACTTAAGTTTAGTCTCATTTATAGTTATGGATAACAACCCGTGGAACATTACAATTAAGACAATTGGCATCTGTCGTATACTTTCGAAACTACGTAACGAAACTTCATGTGGCTGTGTAGGTTAGGTTTTCTTTCTTTTTCTTTATCTTTTTCTTTCTTTTTTTCACTGCCGAACTCTCCTTGATTTTTGTCAACACACCGTTACGTTTCAGGCTGCACTTTGCATCACCTAAGAAGTCATCACTTACTACTACTTCATGTAAATTGTGGAGAATAGAAAGGAAAGGTGCTTTGTCTTATGTTACACTAGGTAGTATTTCAATTACGTTTGTGTAAGGCATAAAAATGTGTGGAAGTATTGAGTACTTTCATGTCTACACGTCTTCCCCATGTCAGTAATGTTTTCTGTGTAAATCACTTGCGCATCTGCACTTCATTATGTCTGTCCACATCCCGTGCAAGATTGATGCTATGTATATTCAAGTTCTCCAACACTGCACGAGGAGCCTGTGTGCCAGATACCTATAATGACACTTCACACTCTCTCACCAGGACTTCTGTTTTTATAGTAAGTACTTCTATTTCAGCACTCAGTACGTAAGCTGAAGCTTCCTACAGTTCCGCAACTATCTTTTTAATTGCCCTTGTATATCTTTATATGTACCTATGATTTGTAAAGAAGTGTATGTTTCAGAAATCTCATTATCAAATACGTAGGTTATTCGGAAAGTAAGTACCGTCTGCGCATATCTCTCGCGCATCCTCGAGACTGCCACTTTGCGCATGTGCAGTGACTTCCTCTATCAATTGAGAAGTAACAGACGCCATTTCGTGAAATTCGTGTTATGTTTATGTTTGTTACTGTCCTTAAACATATTTAAGACAATTGAAGGGGCTGCCGACTGTGAAATAGGTCTGTAATTCGATTTTTGAACCCTAGGCTTGTGCTACCAAGTGAGATTCATCACCAGATCTGTCAAGTGTATGGTGACAATGCGATGAGTGAAGGCATGGTTAGGAAATGTGTTCGATTGTTTAATGAAGGACGGGAGAACTGAACGATGAGGCGCGAAGTGGACGTCCGTCTTTGGTGAATGATGATTTGGTGCGTAAGGTCAATGAAAGAGTGCGTGACGACAGACGTTTCACAATTTCTGATCTGTCTCTGCACTTTCCTCAGATTTCAAGGACTCTACTCTATGACATTGTCAGCAGTCATTTGGGTCGCAGGCGGCCGCATTCTATGTGGAGGGTACACAAAACTTGTGCCCCGCTACGATAAGTGCCTCAATAATGGCTGCGAATATGTGGAAAAATAGTTTGAAGAATGTAGAATCTTATAACAATAAAATTGTATAAGAAACCTTACTCGATTGTTTTTACAGCAAAACGGTACTTACTTTCTGAATAAGTCGTGTACCAACAGGTGAACATCTAAGTGCCCGGCCTAAACCCAACCCCTGCCACTTTGTCCACAACAGGTCTCATACGGAAGAGTCTGGTATCGAATCCGGTCTTCCACGATGTCAAGCCGGCCTGTAAAAAACTGAACCATTGCGCGGCAATGCGAAGTTTGTATTTGTCTGTCAGTTTGGCTGTTTCTGAAACAGTATCAGAGTTTAAATCATTTGAAAGATCCTTTTAAAAAATTAGATGCTGGACTCTTTCATTAAAATTTGTTGGGTTTTTTTTTCAGTTTTAGTTATTTCTATTCGTAACACAACCTAACATACGTGAGTCAACTCATTAACTTTCTGTTGTGTTCACGAAGCGATATTCAAACTGCAGTAAATTGCGACATGAGACAACTTTATATAAATTTAGTTGGCCATTTTTCATTAAAACACTAACTAATTTGAGGTAAGACTACCATATCCGATCCCAGTGTCTGCGCGGTCTAAGACATGGGTCTGCTGCCACTAGCTTGCAGGGATTATGCGTTCGAATACAGCCGTGGGCATGGATTTTTGTCTCGTGTGTTGTGTTTTGTCCAGTAGAGGTCTCTGCGTCGGGCTGATCACTCGTTCAGAAGGAGTCCTATCTAGTGTGGCGTGTCCAATGAGCGTGTTCGCGAAGCCCCGTAAGGCGAAGCCTTGACCTGGAATCTGGCCACATCGCCATAGGAAAAAAGACTACTGTAGTCTTTGCTTCATGCTGTGCACTGACTTTCTTGTGTCATTTGCAAGATGACAGTATTAAAAAGAGATGTTAGAAAGATTGACCAAATATCTTGCTAGGTCAGCTAGAACATGTAGATATTTCCTAATGAGCTGGTGATTATTTCGTATTGTTTATTCAACATGTTTTAGGCCTGCTGGCCCTTTCGCTAGTTTCGGAACGATATTATTTGGAGAAGGCTGCGTTCTTGTGCGATTTGACGCGGCGTCAATATATTCTTTCTTCCTAGAAGCTTTGAAAGCAGATGGTGCCTTCGTCTTGGAGGATCTAGAAGTTCGAGAAGAATTCAAGATCACGGCAGAAGATTTACCCTCGTAGACCAGTTGGAGTCACTTGCCTATTCATGATTTATTTGATCATCCTGAAGTAACTCAAGAATACCTCGTCAAATGATAAGACTGTAGGTGAATAATGAATGGGATAGGATGTGAAAGGAAACAGCCATGATCTAGTTTGAATAACTATAGACCTACCATATTTGCCTGTTAAACTTTTTTGTATGTGTACTTTAATATAAATATGCCCTTCGTACTAACATATTTCTTACCAAGAATGGCGAAAGCGACCCGCAACTACTGTACAGGTGAAATGTGACGGAATGAGTGTATGGTTTTATGATGGAAAGTATATGAAACGTTAGCGTTATCTGTGGCTAAAGTGCCTGGAAAATCTGTTTTACAAGGAAAACTACTGATGCAACTTAATTGGCACCTACATTATACTCGTAGGTTAAGTATAGTGGCGATTGTGAGAACACAATCGATTGGAATAGAGAAAGATTATCGGCTGGAAATATGTAACTGCCTCATTTCGTTTGAGTGTTGTCACTACGCATGACTGACAAAGAGAAACACTTGTCATAAAGAATTATTGTAAGCTTCATACGGCATTGTTACTTGAAAGGCTTCCTTTGCCTGCACGTTGCAATTTCTTTCCACTCTAACCTTTCATTTAATAGAAATGTTATGGCCATTTCACATATAAACACAAGCTACTTCTTACAAATAGCTAACTCGCTGAGATTTGTTACTCCACTCCGGGATGAAAACTCCAAATGTCTAATTTATCATCTTATAATTGTGGTTTAAACTGTAACTGAAGCAAGCTTTGCACATACACATTGAAAAATGGATATTTCTGACGTGACACTTGACACGGAAAGTATTAATGGGTGATATGAACCGTTTGTCACGTTTAATCTTCACATTTATTAAATGCATAAGAAACAGAAGAATCTTGTGGCTTAAAGCTCACTGACATAAAAATGAACCAACACAGACAAATGTGTGGAAGAGCGCTAATGAAATTACAACCCCGGACATATTTCTCCCTTACAGCGCGTTCGGATAATTTGATCGTAAGATTCTATGGCCTACTGGTACTGCGTTGTGGCGCGCGGTGGCGCAGTTGGTTGAGGCACTGCGCTACAAGACCGAAGGTTGCGGGTTCGATTCCCGGCCGCACTATGGTCCTGAGGTCGAATCAGCCTCTAAAAGAAATGAGGACCAGGAACATTTCCTGGGGGTTATATCGGTCGGTGCTTAGGCCTGAAACCCTTACCACCTTCGTGTACCGATTGTTTTGAAATCTGAGCACTTCAGCCTCCTGGAAACTTCAGGGTCTGTCCAGGCCTGTACAGGGATTGCTTTAGTTTTTACTCTTATTACGATGCTGTATTCATACTGTTTTCAGTCTTCAAAAAGTAGTTGTCCGTTTAGTCTGCTACGAGCTCCAATAAGTTGCATGGAAAGTCGAAGAGTGTATGGTCTTAAAGCTGATTGATAATGGTGTTTATTGTATTCTCACTAAGGAGATTCGTAACGTTACCTGAAGTTTATCTCAGTAATTAACCAACTTGATGCACAAAATTTTTGTTTTACAGTAAGTTTATTTCATGCCTCTACATGTTTCTAGCACATGTGTTCATCATCAGGAGGTCAAAATTGCATTACACAGCCGCTGGTATCATCACACCTATAGATGTGATGATACCAGCGGCTGTGTAATGCAATTTTGACCTCCTGATGATGAGCACATGTGCTCGAAACATGTAGAGGCATGAAATAAACTTATTGTAAAACAAGAATTGTGTGCATCAAGTTGGTTAATTACTGAGATAAATATACTGAGATGCACGGTCAGCAAAACGTCAAAAAAGTTACCTGAAGTGTTTGATGCAACACTTAAATCACCACACGCGGAACTTGAAACCCACGTAAAAGATGAATTTCACTCTAGAACACGCCATGAAGGCCCAGAGGGATAGTAGATTTATAGCACTACTCATTCTTTAACCTCGGCACTGGATGTGTATGTGTTGTCAACTCCACGCATCTGCAACCTTATCCCAGGGAAAGACCCTTTGCGTAGAGGGCTAGGTGGGCCTCAGGGCCGGTTTGGAAGGGCGCAAAAAATGTTGCATTAACAGGGACACGATCCCTGGAACTTCCAGCCCCTAGTGAGTCGCTATACCGATTGAGCCACCCCGGCCTTCATTAAAACCTATGTATCACGTATTATGCATTGTCGACCTACGGAACGGTAGGAGTTGGTTTCTTTCCAGCTTTAATTCTGTCAATTTGAGTTTCAGAAAGTATTTCGGGTACCAAAATTCTTAACCTGTGTTACGCATTTTCGTGACTATGTCTATGACACCGCTGAACAAACAAGTATCCTACGCAGTATTCTTTATCAGTGGTTGTTCCGTACCGTCTGATCTTCAAACCTATCAGTTCCACCAGTTCCAACTGTCCACTGTCCTAAGTTTTCCTAGTTGACTGCCTTTCGTTAGTTCCCTTGATCCCCATTCAAATGCACTAGTCCCGTAAGCCCTAAAACAAAGTACCAAGAGCAGTCATGAGGAGTGTCTCAGCTTCTACCCCTTATATGAAATATCACGTAAATCCAGATCATGATCCGTGATCATAAGGCGTGTGAAACGTGACCATGAGAATGTCGTCCATCTTCACCCCCACGCTGAGAGAACCCGTTAGCTCTACAAGCTCGCACGTGTAATGTTCTGCCACAGCTCGATTCAACGCGTCACCCCACCGATGTCATCCCTATCAAACGTCGTATTGAACAACCGTCGAGACTGGAACGCTGCGCACAGAAAAACTTTGCTGGCGTCCGTATCGGTATTTGTCGCGCTTAGCCATCTGTTGATAACAGCGACAGGCAACGGTGTCTCAACCCATGACAATATTGGGAGGTAGTTTCCGAATTACGTTGTTATAGCAATAGTCCATGAATCAGGAAAATGTAGTCAGATATCTTAATTTGTGCGACGATCGTGTGTTGGCAACCACCAATTAACTAATACACTATAATACTTTTCATTAGATATTGTACTTCGATATAGATAAATATTATTACTAAACTTGTAGTCTGGCCATTATGTTTTACTCCACTTTTCAAAAATATGCATTCCTGAAGAACCTGAGAGAGGGTATATGTAATGCGCTCTGACTTCATTTCGTTTAATTAGAGATCAAAGGGAGATTGGTTGTGAGACATACTGTAGTACACGTGCAACTATTGATCTACATATGAGGAGTAACTTCATTTCTAGGCGCGTTCGCAAAATTGCGAAAAGCGACTGTTAGGTTTGTCATATCCGTTCGTCTGTCTATATGTCCGTCTGTCTGTCCGCATAGATACTACTCGACCCCCACTAGAAGGATTTTCATGAAATTTTATGTTTATTTTTCGAAAATAGTTTGAGAAAATTCAAAATTCATTAAAATCTGAAAAGAATATCAGGTAATTTGCCGGAATACATTTTACATTTATGACAGTATCTCGCTGAATTACCCTTCGAATGAAAAACTTTTCAGGCAAAAGTTGTAGAGGAAATAGAAACACGCGTTTTATGTAGAGTACTTTTCCGAAAATCGTGCCATTTGTGAGATAATGTGGGAAAATATGGTGCAGGCGGACAGGCCACAGGTGACAATGTAATAGGCTCATGTACTTTGCACGTGGATAATTAAGATTAGACACTTGCACTCAAAATTTGTAATACATATTGCTTTCCCGCAGCAAAAATGGTTAGACGCACGCGCCTCATTGTTACGTTATACGTATATTGTCTGTCTTCTTGAAGGCCTAGAATACACTAGTATCATATCGCCACTATTAACTTCAATTACACGTGCTCCTTATGACCGTGAGACATCCACGTTGGCAAGTCCGAAATTTCGAAGATGGCCGACACTTAGGTATTAAATAACGTTTTTCGGATTCTTGAGCCATTTCTGGCCCTTATCTCTTGTTATTCAATGTAAGGTATGTGGCTAGGTGCGCGTGTGTCTGTGCGTGTGTTTGTGTGTGTGCGTGTGCGTGTGTGTGGGCGTGTGTGTGCATGTGTGTGTAATGCAATTATCCGTTGTGTTTTTTTATAACACGTTAAAAATGCCTAGTATACAGGAAATATGGAACTGAAATGTTAGTTTTGTTATTTGTAAGCCAAAGAGTAAACGCTTAAGACATTTTTAACAACAGATTAATAATCAACTGCCTAATGTCTCACTGATTTATATTCAATGTAATTAATTAAATGCCTCCTCTGAGCATTCAGCTATTCAGTCAAAAATTTTCGTTGTGCTTAAATTTTATGCAGGCAGTTAGCCCATAAGTCAGATTAGATATAATTGTCTTAACACCGCGTGATAATCCGCACTCGAGTTTAACGTGATCCATGATATTTTCTTGAGGTCATTATAAATAAAAATCTCCCATAAACCTAATAAATTTTCACAGACAGTATAGCAGATTTATCTCAAAGGACCATAAAGAGACTGTATATTTTATCAACTTGTAAACAAAGGATAACACAAATAGCCGTTGTGTCTTGTGCTTGTGCAGCATGACAGGATTAACATTGTTTTAACCGTGATTGGGAAGTTGTTGAAGTTTGGTATTACTTAAGAGGCTACTGGGTGCAAGAGATGAGCGTCATAAAGTGTGTGCTGAACATCACGACAAGGAATGGTTTGTTTTTTACTGTTGATGCAGCCTTTTTCTTAGATTCTCGGTGGTCATGGCGGTGAGAAATCAGAATACGATATTTTGCTTCCACCCTGGACTGCAACGCACCGAGTTCTTCCTTGCTCGATCCACAAAACAAAACTTCCAACAAACTGTAACTATGTAGGTGTTTACCCATTAACCATTAATTTTCCTCAGTTATCAGTTAAGTAATTAATATTGGTTATGCATTTTGATTGGTTAGAAAACTGTGATAGTTCTTGGCTCCCTACATAACAGTGTTTGTGATGTTTATTTACCTGCATCATTGTGATAATTGAATAGATGTCACGTGCTATTTTTATTACCCTTTCCCCTCCCTAACGCTCCAAAGCGCTCGGGATTTAAAAGTCCCCTCCCCCTCTAAACGCTCTAAAGCGTTTCTGGTATAGTACGTAAATTTAAATGTCCCGTGAAAAAACTCGGCTC
>Ga0123357_10006999_pt1 | contig 13872 bp, 6 predicted proteins | sample TergutEmb28metaG_FD_89873 | JGI IMG/M metagenome (GOLD analysis project Ga0123357, IMG submission 89873) | Embiratermes neotenicus P4 segment gut microbial communities from Petit-Saut dam, French Guiana - Emb289 P4 | ecosystem: Host-associated > Arthropoda: Insects > Digestive system > Gut ... | reverse complement strand
GCATGCTATTCTTATGCAATAAAACTGCATCTTTGGACTGCATGAATAAGTGCACCTTCTGTAAATAACGCATTGCCAACACAACACTTGTAGGACTGGGAAAGTGCCATAGGCTTCTTAACTTCTACCTTTCTACTCATGCTAGTTTCAATTCCTCTTCCCCTGTGCGTTTTCTTAGTGTGCTGTTTGTTGGCTTTATGTTAGGCGTCTTTTGATATTGTATTGTGTTACATCATAAACGGCATATGACCGTCCCCCAGTTCATATGTACCTTCATTGCTTATTTTATTCTTTACATTGCTGGCTGATGACTTCGGTTCCCTTATCGATGATCTTACTTTCTAAAAACTGCCTTCATTTCAATGCCATCTACAGGCTGCCATGCTAAAGAATCTACTGTTGATGTTGAATACGAAATTTCTGCCTTAGCATAACAAAAAGTCACGCCTTCTGTCCACAGATTGCAATTTTATATTTCGTATGAATGTCTGAATATACCAAAGTTACTTCCCCAAACACCGCTGACTTGCTGGTCTATAAACCGGCCGGACAGTGAGATACACAAATAGCACTTAGGTGAGCACACACTGTAAAGGGTTACCTAGTTACATATTCCGTATATTTTGCTTTCGACTCTATACCAAACTACTGGTTATTCTTGAAGATTGCTTTCTTCCGAAAGGTAACGTCTGGTAGAAATGTACTGAACTTTCTGTGGATTTTGCTGCCCCCATCATCAAGATAGATGATGCTTTATTACACATACATAGAATGTAAATACCAGGCCGCAAAAATCTTAACTCCCATAAGTAGTAAGTTGAGGTGAACTTAGCGGTTCAAGGCCTAGTGTTAATTACATGTATCGCCTGCTCTTAACTTTAGTACACACTACATATGGCGCAAACACAGTGTATTTAAGTGTTTCATATGATTCTGTAAGTCCAAAGTCCAAATCACTCTGCAACTGACAGTATGTCTGGCCGTAATATTCCCTACTATTTCAAGTAAAAAAAAAAGTCATCTCCTACCTCACGGAGAATACCGTTCGTCTCTATTAGCTATAAAATCCAGTCGCTTAATGTAGTATAAGGTCAAAATGGGCACATGTTGTGGCAATCATAAGATACGTGTAGCTACAGTGTCCGTGGGCAAAAAGCACAGTTGCTTAATGTTGCAGCGGATGCTTTAAATGGTTAAGTACCCTGAATTAATTAATTGAAAGACAAAATGAAAATCAAAAATACCGAACAAAGCTTACACCCCCCCCCCCACACACACACACACACACTTTGATTGCAACACCTAACAAAATTGCGGAAATATAAGGGAACGAAAGAAAAGTAAGAAATCTTCGTCACATTTTATTGTTTTTGGCTATATGGTGTAAACAGTTCAATGACTTCTAAAAGGTAAATTTAGAAGCACATGGAAGCAAGCGGGCATGACCAAACCGAGCTACTATCCAAATATTTGCCTAGAGTCATTGAGAACATTATGAAAAATGTGTGTTCTGAGTAGTGTTCAAATTGGGGTCGTACTGAGGGCAAGTCTAAGGGGCAAGCGTTACATAAATCAGCCCAGTAAACCTTTGTTAACGAGTGGGAAAAATGCGAAACAAATTTCGTATATCGTTATACAAGAGAAGGACACTGTGCGACCTACAGAAACATCTTTCAAATACCCACTTAACTTCCCTTCAGCAAAAGTTCATTTTTGTTCCAAAGCCACTGTTGTTACGAAGCATAGAAGACATTTCTAGATACGATGTAGTTAGATTCCTTTCTCTTTCCAGCTTTCTTTTTCTAATATTTTTCTCCGTTTTCGTGGCTTTGCATTCGATTTCATTGGATATTTTCTCCTTCGCGTTTCCTGCAGAGACCAACGCTCTATCCGAGTGTAATGCCACTTAGGTTTCAAGCATAAGGGCTTTGCTTACTGCCAGAGCTGAAATAACACAGACGGCATGATAACAACTGCACATCACAAGCCGTCGGATAACAAAACAAACGCCAGTCAAACAGTCCCAGCCAATCTATAACTCCGCGCTACCAAATACACAGATCAATGCCTTTACAAAAAAAAATAAATGATTAAAATAAAGCTAGTGTGTTATTTACGAGGCGTCTGTAAAGGTAAAATAGATTTTGTGCTGCTCATGTATGTTTGCTTCTAATATGAGTAAATTCTCATGATTTGAAACAAATGTCATACAGAGACGTGCAGAGAGAAGTTCAGTAAGATGTACAGAATACTAACGTTATAACACCTAAACGTATATGGATCTAAGTCAATTATGTACACAGAACAGATATAGATACGTATAAAAATACATCATTATAATCATAACCCCGTGTTAATATGTTAACCATAGTGATAACCAGAATTTTAAAAGGATTAATAAGGAATTTGTTGTTGCGGTTCTGTGAATATTCTTTAACGCATAGAACAAACACAGCTTGTACAGTAAGTGTATTTATATTGCTTCTATATTAAAATCCACACCACAATTATAAAGTCCACAAAATGCATGTATTTAATGAGCGAATCGAGCAAAGAGATAAAAACAAATTTAGTCATATAATTAAAACGATCAAATTACATTTAATTCTGGTTAAGTTACATTAGAAAATTCATATTAATTCTGAGCAATTCCAGTTCATAAAAATATCCTTTCACTTCGCACAATAAAGCCACTGTCCTACTGACTCGGGACTGGATACACAGGCGGACTTTTGTGAACCTTAAAGTTGCGTAAAAAGTGGGTCTTAATATTAGCTGTCGCAATAATTTGCACAAATGTACTCATCTAATAAGTATTCCATCACATTCTATAGTCTATTGCCATGCCTCTCAATCTTTCCACAGCCAGTCAAATGTAAAACGAAACACAATAATTTGCTTATCTTTTGTATACATCAGGTGTAAAAAATCAAATCACACCCTAGAAATGTATTGCTTTTCTTTATATTTTTAACGAAAATTCAGAACGCAGAATCTTAAGATCATCATAAAAATAAAACACTCGAAATGATACATAACAAGATTATTGAAAGGTAATTTTTAAATAATGACACTTAAAAGCGCCATAATTAGAACTTACCTTTCATTTTCTTCTCTCTTTTAAACTGAGCACGTAACTGATGAGATGGCTGTGCTTGCTTTCCAGAGATCAGTTTTCGAAAGCCAGGTGTGATATAGGATAACTGGACCCGCATTTTTGCTTCGGGATCAAATATACTCCTTTGCTTGATCTTAGTGACGGCCTATTTCAAAAACGCTGCCTCACAACGGCATGTTGATACGAACGGCAGTAGGAGTCATACAGCACGCTTCGCAATTTCTGGGTATTCACTTCAAACAGAGACTAAAATTCAACGAAACTCGCCGATTTGATAGCTTATTTTATGTTTCTTCAGCCGTTATGTCTGTAAGCTCTTCGTCTTCTCTGAGTGGTAGGTCCTGGGTGGGTCCCAGTGTCGCTCTGGATAGGCACGGCAAATTTCGCCTCTACCAGGATTCGATCCCCAGACCGAGCAGCCCATAGCGAGTAGCTACACCGACTGCGATACTTCGGCCCACGTTTTGTTTAATGAAGGTAACGGACAAACCTTATTCAGAGAAGGGTAAGAGGAATAAAGCATACGGGCAATTATTGGACTACTAAAAAAAGCACGATTCATCAGCTACAAAGGATTCGGTTCGGTCTAAAATCAATAATTTATGGAAGTGTTTTTCACAATAGCTACGTGAATAGTCGGGCAGCTAGTATCCGAGCTGAAGCATATCGGTAGGTGTGTGGCGAAAATAGGGACTGCCGTCAGTCCGTGGACTGCGTGGGTTGCCTGCAGTCCACGGACTGTAGGCGAAATAGTATGTGTTTTGGCTTTAGATGAGGAACGGAAGTCGCTGACATTCAGTCCACGATCTTCTGACGAACTGTATGTGAACGGATACCTTCAGAATAAGGGCGATTATGTACTGTAGCATCGATTGATTGTCTGCGTGCTATCGGCGATGGAATGATTAGTGTCGAATGTCGCCACACGAATTTTAATTCGTACATACAAATTTAGGAAGGCTAATAAAACTCTTCTGACGTTATGCATTTTTATCTGTCGGAACCCCTGACACCCATTCGCGGGACACATTTTGATATACAATGGTCTATTCCGTTATACTACATTCTTTTCTTTAAAAGGGTGGGTAATTTGATCTGCTCGGCGGATATAAGTTTCTCAAGAACTCGGTTCCATCGAGTAAGAGATATCATTCTTCTTCTGTGGTGCAATAGCCCAGGTCGGACCTAGGCCACCTCACTGTTGAGGTCCCTAGATCACACACAATTAGACACACACAGCCGGTAGGATTCCTCTTAACTAATGCTCAACCCATCGAAGAGGCCCCTGCGTACACAACCAACACAAGAGACAAACATCCAAGCCCTCAGCGGGATTAAACCCGCGATCCCAGCAGTCAAGCGGCCGCAGAACTACGCCTTAGACTGCACGGCCAACAAACAGGACAGCAGAAGCAACATATAGGATATTATACACACAAGTATCAGAAGAACTTCCTGTCTGACGAAAGCCAACAGCTCACTCATAGTAAATAAGCCCAACTCACGGAATTCAGCGAGTCATAGCTCTTGAGGCAACTACATGGAAAACAGCCATTATAATAAACAACACTTACTAAGAAGAGGCTGGAAATGTATGTACCTGTTCCAATTTGAAATGCATACCTTCCAATTTCAATGCGATTTTGTGTAACCATTGGCACTGGTGTTTATAGAATGGCAATGGAAACGACGTGGATGGAGTATTATTATTATTATTATTGTTATTATTATTATTATTATTATTTTATACGTCGACAACGGATAATCTCTTACCGTCGGCTCTCTGACCTGGGTTATAACACAGGCCACCCATCGGCTCTCTCCCTCGTTTTCTATCGGAAGACGGTTGTTACAGCTCCGTAGGCGTCATCGACCGTCGCAATAAGGATCTTATTCTAGCATCGCATGTTATTTTAAATATACCTGGCTAAATACAGTCTTGACAAAAAGTGTCGCAGTAAATTCAGAAGAAAGTTCAATAACATGTATATTCCAAACAAGAAAACAATTTACAATTGCGCGAATAGGTTCGAGCATCAGATTACATAATAGACAGGAACAGTATATGCATAAGACACGGGCCATACGAGAAAAGGTGTCGAGATTACTGCTACATTGAATACATCTCCAAGAAAGTCATTGCTTACACTTGCACAGCTAACGCGGTGTCACCTGTACGAAAAGCAACAAAATTGCCTGTACTTGCACACATGGAAGTTCATGGCGGTTCACAAACTCCACGACGATGAATTATGAAGCAGGACTGAATTTTGTGAACTGTTACCTTCATGGGGTGCATGATGCAGAAATGGTCCCACCCTGTTCTATTGAGCGGGAAAGCTTTGTTTGAACTCAGTGGACATATCGCTCATTCGCGACAACAGTGTCGCAACTCAAAATTTGTGAAAATTTAGAAGAAACTTTTAAAGGTTTTGAAGTGCTATATTTTTTTATGAGCGCAACGACGATACAACTGCTCTCCAGTGGCGAGTTTTTCAAACTGCGTTATGACACTACACCTGTTAAAAGTACATCTGCAAACGTTTCTTTCTACTCCAATAAATAAAAAATGCCAAATTCTGAGTTGCGACACTCTTGCCGCAAAGGAGCGATACGAACTGTAGCAATAAATGGTTTCTCATTTTAATGCGCGAAGTACCAGTACACAATGTTAGGTTGGTTAGTAGTATGCTATGATAGAAACTTGGAATATTAGGCCCATTTTTTCTCATAACATAATTTCGTATTTATAGATAATACGACGCCATGGCACTTTTTTTTTTTAATTTTCCCCATTACGAAAGAACCTATGGCCTTTTCAGGAGGATGGCGCAACAGCAGGCATCACCAACAATCAAAGAAGCAGAGGGTTTTCCTCCTAGTTTGGTGTAACTGTATAGATGTTGCCATGTGGGGCATATTAAAGGATAACTTGTCTGATAATAATCCTCGCCATAACGAAATGAAGACACCCCGAGAATTTGTTTTCAATATCACCACAATAACCTCTATGTACAATAATCAACATTGTGTGGAGAGTGTCTGCAAACTATTTCCATATCTTATTGAAATGTGTTTACAACCTAACATTAAGTTCAATACGCTGGACTAAAACGCTGTGAATCTCGACTCGCGGCAAATGGGAACAAGGTGATTGATGCGCTACCTGCCGCCATGTGAACGGTCTGAGTGAAGAGGGGGACAAGTTGCCAGATAAAATAATGTCCTGTAATTCACAGTATTATATACTCTTGTATTTCTGCAACTCTCTTTGTTTATTCTCTTGTACTTATGTTTAAGTGCACACTTTGTGGTATTAAACTTAACATTTATGTTAACCAACAAAAAGTAAAGTTGTCCATTAAACTTTACTTTGTTATTCAAATTTTAACTTAAAAAAGTTTATATGGAAGATTTCACATACACATTCAAGTTCCCTGACTTTAGCCAATGAGTCGCCAATTAATTAATTCAGTCATCTGATGGTTCATCAAGCCGGTCAATCAATTACGAAATAATTGCATCCACTATCCAATTGGCATTCTGTGAGCAGAAATGAATCAATCACTTAATACAGCCAATTAGTAATTTCGTTTGTCAACGGCCTAGTCAGTCAGTGTGGTACATATCAAGCGAAACTCGTCATTTCCCGGATCAAGCAGGTTGCCGAACCGCAGTCTTCCACCCATTACCACATGCTGTGATTCCCACCCTTCAAACTAGTGGTGGAGAGAGAACTCTAGGATCCTCCCTAACACTCCCAACATGTCGCGACCATGTGCACCTGTTTCTGACACGACATTACCCTGTTACCCTTCAGGGGTGTGGGGTTGTAACATGGAATTGGTTAATAGTCCCACCCCTTACAAACATGAAGAGGAAAACGGAACAAGTGGAAATGGAGGTTATTTAAGAGAGGAGTAATCACTTGTTAATTAAACTCAGGTTTCCGCTTATCATTAATTTAATGCTACGGAAATGGACTTTTCGTTCTCCATCACGGTGGATTAAACTGTTAAAATTACAAAGGACCGCATGATTAATAAGATTAGGTTACATACATTGAAGTAAAAAATGATTTTTCATAATTCATTACATAGACTCTCAGGAATAACAGTCTACATTTTATACGATGCAAACAGCTCCAGTTCATATCTGGATTTAACTCATGCATTATTAAACAAAATAAATCCCTTTAACATTTCAAAGATTTAACAGGAAACATAATCCTTTCACGAATAAGTCATTGTGCAATAGCTAAAACACCAAGGATGAAAGAGGATTGACTTCTGCTGCTCAAACGTCCGTGAGAGTCAGCATGTGTGAGTATACACAAGGTACGGCAGCGTGGTTCTCTCCACAGAACTCGCGTACTTTTGGGGCTGTCTAATTCTATTAACATAAATGTTTACGGTAATGATATTTTTCTGGGCTGCCAGTCGTGTCAAGAAGCCCAGCGTTTCAAAACCCGTCACTGGCTTCATCATCAGGAACTGATGTGGTAATAAGCCCCTCCGTAGGCAGTATTTATGCCAACTACAGACACTACCTACAGAGGCGTTGCCTACAATACCAGTTCCAACCTTATGTTGGCTGTTCGAGTCCTGTGGTGATAAAGAAGGGGCATGGTGGGTTTATTTATAAGTGCCACGCACAGCTGGGCCGCAGTCACCACATCAATCCCTGATTATCCAGACACTACGCGTTTTCAAAACATAAATCCATTCTATCTTGACATCGCAGACCGCCTTAACAAGTTTCACTGCATTTACTAACTAATCTTCAGCTCTTTAGATGTTACACCCGTACGCATACGCCCGATTACAAAATTTACTTTCGTACCCTGAGCATGAAACAATAAGACAAAGTGATCCAGGCAAATACGGCTTTCTTTTCTGGTTCTTAAGGTGTGTACACCTACTGTAAGTGATAGGTGGTAAGGTCTGATGAGTTCTATTCATAGTAAAACTTTATCACGCCTACCCAGCACAGCCAATATGAATAAAACCCACGTATCAAAGGCTATATTTACTCAACTTGCATTCCCTAAGTCTGCATTATTTGAATACATCTGTTGGTTTTCTATTGATTTGCGAGTCAACGACCTTTGCAATGTCGAGTAGCTGTCCTCTAGCCAGTCCCAGGATAGGCCTGAAGTACGTTTTACTCGCGTCGGTTGACAAGAATTTCCGTACTCATATTTCAGCAGAAAGGCAATTATAATGAAGTGTACGAAACTAAACGTATATAATCCATAACACTAATCCTTCACAAATGAAAATTTTAAGAAATTTTATTAAAAATTTGTATTACTGTGTACAATTATCGAAAAAAAACCCGTGTTTGTTTTCATACCTACGAGAAAGCAAGGGGAAGTCACTTTTATTCCTAAACTGTTATAAAAAGTGAGTTCATAATTTTTTTCCTCACAGTAATAACCTCTCTGAAACGTCCAATGAACCTGACGATTGGTTCATTTCTATTAGATCAAGGCGTCATACAACTTTGGACACTATTTTTCCATGTCACCGTCGACAGAACCTCCAATCTCACATTAAACATGCTTTTCTAAAAATTAAGAATTTAATCTTTCATTCAGATGCGTTTGTCTAGGTTCTGGATGTTAGTTTTAGCAATGAATGCGCGCTGACGACGCATACAGAAACGTACTGTAAAAGGAGCAATGCAAACTGTTTCTTTTGAAATTATCGTGTGTGTACATCTACAGATATTAACGTTGCGTACAGACATCTGAACATTTGTACATTTTGTTTTGCTGTTCACTGCACTCACGTTGCGCCCCTTTATTTCTGAACCGCTCTCATGACTGCCGAACCGTATGTAACATGCTACAGAGAAGCAACGCTGGTGCTGTTCCGCAGACGGACGTACTAGTCTGTTGTGCAGCCTCTAATCCGAGCAGACATGACTGAACGCCATGACTGCATTAGGACGAAAGCTACTCTATAAACCGACGTCTAAATTTGTCACTACGATCTTGGATTAACCGCTTCTCTGTCCAATCTTTATACACCACTACTAGTTTTCGATGACGAATACTGCTTTCCAACTTTCCCCAGTATTCATTCTGCAATCCCCCAAGCAAAACACTAAGCAACCAATCAGTCTGATGTAATAACTCGAACGTTTCCCTTCTCGGCACTTACATCTTAAACTGAATCACACAACTTCTAACCTCGTAGTTAGCAAACGGCTTCCATCCAAACTCCCCTCATGTAAATCTACTTCAATTTAATTTAGCATCGCAAATAAATCCTCTAGTCCCTAACCCATGTACCGAACTGGTGCTACCCTAATCCTCTTCGCCTCATGTCTAACAAGGAAAAGCCTGATTCACACCAGAAACAGCACAATCACATGTCTCTAGTAAACCAAGCGCCATTCACCATGCCTCATCATTTCAAAAGCTTTGATTAAACTACCTGCTCTGACGGTGTAGCATGTTAATCGCGCTAAGATATGAACTCCACATTATAAAACTCGAAAGCGACGATACACAAGGAAGTAAGGGAAGAACTGAAAAACTCACTAGTTTACTATACACCCTTCGGGTCCTACGAATCTCGTGCTGTGAGTTATGAGGTCTCACAGCGGTGCTGCTGAATTCCCAGATTTCGTGCCGTCAAGGCTAACATTATATTTAGGCAACAGAAGGCCAAACCCAACACCAAAATTCATCTCAGAAAGTGGGTTTGAGTGTTGAGCCCGTACATAGTGGCCACAGGATCGAGTCCTACTCAAGTCAGACGCTTTTGTTTGCCATTGTAGCAAGTAAGTTACTGTGCTATGACCTGTCACCAGGAACATCAACAGGAGCAGCAGTGGCAGCAGCAGTATCATTATTATTACCAGGTTGATTTTGTGACGAAATCATTACTCAGGTACAGATAGGCCTACAATTAATTTGTCAGATATAACCTCAAAATTCAGCAGAGTCGCCATGCTTGTAAATGTTTTTGACGTAAAAGTACTTCACACACAGTTTCTAAGAACGTTGACACTACTTATCCAATTCAACATTTTTATCCGTACGGTCCATTAGTTAATGGACTCAAATAGAAGTTAAATTTATATTTTAAAATGGACTGCAGGTTGTTACGTTCTGGAACAATTACGCTGACAAAAGTTTTTTTATTTCAACCAACAACGCATATATATATTTTATTTCAACAGTGTTTTTATTATTATTACTCATACGAATCACCAATTACATGAATAATATACATAAATTTTAATTTCAAATAACAGAAGAGGAAAACAACCACATAACCTACTTAGACCTATACATCCATAGAAACAATAATGATCTACACTTAGGTGTTCACAGAAAATCTACACAAACAGACACTTCAATACATTTCACATCCAACCACCCACTCGAACACATACTCGCTGCACACAACTTCTACATAAACACAATGATAACGCTACCAATCACAAAACAAGTAAAACAACAAGAATGGAACATCATCCTCACCATATCTAAAAATAATGGTTTTCCATTACAAATTATTCATAAGTTAAAGAAGAAAATAATACTAAAAACACAAAATCAACACCTACACAAACATAGCAAAAGAAAAAATGGATCACCTTCACACATTACAGTCTACCCATTCACAAGTTCGCCAATTTATTTAAAAATACTAACTTGAAGATAGCCTTTAGAACTAACAACATATACGACAAACATCGTGACAGAATACCACCAAACAAAATAAACTCTAGCGGCGTACATATATATATATATAATTACTTAATTACTCCATGGGGCAGAGTCCTTCTTGAGAAGCTAGCTGGTTCTGCAGCTAGTCAAGAAATTCACCGCACTTTATGGAACCCGAAGGTTCATCACCGTATTCACAAGTGCCCGCCATCTGTCCATATCCTGAGCCAACTCCAGCCAGTCTCCACCCCCTTCCACTTCCCGAAGATCCATCTTAATATTGTCCTCCCATCTACGTCTAGGTCTCCCCAATGGCCTCTTTCCCTCAGGTTTCCCCACTAGAACCCTGTGCACACCTCTCCCCTTCCCCATACGCGCCACATGCCCCGCCCATCTCATTCTTCTCGATTTTACCACACGCACAATATTGGGTAAGGAGTAAAGATCCCTAAACTCTTCATTATGTAATGTTCTCCATTCCCCTGTTACCTCGTCCCTCTTAGACCCAAACACTCTCCTCAACACCCTGTTCTCAAACACCGTCAGCCTACGTTCCTCCCTCAATGTCAGCGACCAAGTTTCACACCCATATAGGACAACGGGCAGGATATATATATATATATATATTAAAGTGCAAAACTCGTAATAATTCATATGTTGGCCAGACTGGAAGATCTATAGGAATACGACATCGAGCACACGCAAGATACATCAAAACAAATAACCCAGTCTCAGCATACGCATTGCACATACTGAACAATACACGTAGGTATGAATACGGAAATGCAGACCAAACCATAAAACTACTACAACTATGGAACAATGGAAAAAAATGAACTGTTGGAAATCATTTTACATACAGATTTTCAAACAACAAAACACATTAATCGACGATCAGAAAGTCAACGACCTTAACCCACTATATACTTTAGCCAACGTCACAACACGTAAGTCACGTAGTCAGATATCCATCTCAGCTCAGTAATCACCACCCCAGCAAACAGGCAACATCAACACAGGGTAATTCCATCATATACAATAATTCGACCTCTGTGTTTATATTTCAGCAACCCATACACTTCTACATTATATTATATCTACTCCAGAATAACCAGATTATACATAAGGCCAATAAACATACAACTGGCATAGATTGTATTGTAAAGTCATAAAGACTATATTTTATCAACAATATAACCACATAAAATTTTAATTTGATAATTTTAATGAATTTTAATAATATAAAACTTAAGTAACTTTAGCGAAGTACAACTGTAGAACTCCCTGAGGATAATACGAATGTATCGAAACATGTAGTGATCATAATACAAATACTGTTAAAATAATATGTATTGTGCATTGTTTATTGAAATAAAAAACTGTAAACAAGATACACGGTACAGGCATAAAAATACATGGACAAATGTTTACACTTTTTAAAGTTGTATTATCCTGAATTTCAGGGCCCATACTGAAAAGTGCTAGTGTTGCTGAACACCCAAAAGTTTTGTTGTCATTATTGAAAGTTTGAAACTGGAAGTAAGATTTGAAGTTCCTTTTAATGCCAAAGGTTCACATCGAATTTCTGGAAAATCGTTTAGAAGTTATAAGTTTAGAAGTCATAAACGCTAGATGGCATCGTAGGATCATAGTTTTACATTTTCCAATAACAAGACAACTAACTGCTAGAAATAGCTATCACGCCATAAACTTCATGTGTGGTTGACCGTGCATCGTAGTTCATTGTGGAATAAGAAACCAACTAGATGTAACTTAGTATTATATTTATTTCTCCTTATAAGTTGCTCTTTATAAGTCGCTCAACATGTTTCGGGCCACCTTGTGCCCATCTTCAGGAGCTGACGACTTAATGGTATTTTTTCACGTGTGGTGTAGTGCCGTGGCTGTGTAGGCAGTCAGATCCGGTTAGCTGGTTGTGTGTCCATTGCGAAGTACGTAGCTACGCTACGCTACAGCCACGGCACTACACCACACGTGAAAAAATACCGCTAAGTCGTCAGCACCTGAAGATGGGCACAAGGTAGCCCGAAACATGTTGAGCAACTTATAAGGAGAAATAAATATAATACTAAGTGACATCTAGTTCGTTTCTTATTCCACACCATAAATTGTTGCGGATTTCAGAATGAAAGAAGAATAATCATTTTCTAATGCAATACGGGAGGATTAACCCAGCATACGTTACATAAATGGTGCCGTAATATTCCACATTCTTACTAGTCTGACGGTTGACTGCAGCGGAGACGAGAAATAAGTAAGCTACAAAACAGGTACCAGTTAGACACTGTGAGTAGCTGCATAAGGAAAAGATTCAAATGTGTCTCCAGTTGTTCGCAATGGACATACCTTCGGTCTCTAGTATCACACTAAGAATTAGTTGATGCTTAAGGTTTCATATGCCAACTGTATCGAAATCTTAGTTCGATCTCATGAGATTCAACGTGGAATTTGCCTTGCATAAAAAAAACAATGGGGCAGATTTTTCTACCCGCACTTCAGTTTTCCCTGTCAGTAACATTACACCGACCTACATATAGCTTTCATTTACCACCGATTTTACATAATTATGGCAACATACAGCTTCCATCCTCTATATACCCCCTCTCTCTCTCTCTGTACTCGAGAAGATTATTTATTTCAGCCGTTAAACACGTTGCTGAATCGACCTCGGTGGTGCAGTGTTATTATGGACAATTCATTCATTCATTAGTATTCAGCCTTGAAGGCCGGGCTTGGCAGAAACCAGAGCCCAGTCATGTGACCGGTATGGCTCTGGCACACTGCATCCTGGGCAAGTTCTTGGGAGTAGTTTGCCTTTGCTTTCCCACGCCTTTAGACGTTCCCACTTTAGACGCGAGAGATCCTAGCAGCGAAAGGTGGTAATAATTTTGCCTAAATTCAGACTTCCACATCACATCTTTTGCATGCCGCAAATCTACGACATGGGACCGACGGCTTTACTTCCCCTCCGAAGGAAGACGTGCTGAGGATTTTTTCGCCCTAAAAATCCGACGGCTTCGGCCGGGTTTGAACCCGCAAACTTGGG
>Ga0123357_10006998_pt1 | contig 13872 bp, 5 predicted proteins | sample TergutEmb28metaG_FD_89873 | JGI IMG/M metagenome (GOLD analysis project Ga0123357, IMG submission 89873) | Embiratermes neotenicus P4 segment gut microbial communities from Petit-Saut dam, French Guiana - Emb289 P4 | ecosystem: Host-associated > Arthropoda: Insects > Digestive system > Gut ... | reverse complement strand
TGAGGGTGTTTGAGAACAGGGTGTTGAGGAAAATATTTGGACCTAGGAGGGACGAGGTAACGGGGGAATGGAGGAGATTGCATAACGGGGAGCTAAATGACTTGTACTCCTCACCCAATATTGTGCGGGTGATAAAATAGAGAAGAATGAGATGGGCTGGGCATGTGGCTCGTATGGGTGAGGAGAGGGGGGTGTATAGGGTCTTGGTGGGGAGACCGGAGGGAAGGACACTACTGGGGAGACCTAGGCGTAGATGGGCGGATGGTATTAGAACGGATCTCCAGGAGGTGGGATGTGTGTATATGGACTGGATTGGGCTGGCCCACTATAGAGACAGTTGGCGGACGCTTGTGAGTGCCGTAATGAACCTTCGGGTTCCGTGAAATGCGGGGAGTTTATTGACTAGCTGCAGACCAGTTAGCTTCTCAAGAAGGACTCTGCACCATGGAGTAAGTAAGTAAGTATACCGTGTGAACTGTGAAGCTAAGAGCTGACCCCATAAACTGCAGATATTAAAAATGGCTGGAGCTTGATCTTCACTTACTACCTATCTTCATGTCATGGCGCTTTGCCACAAAGACTTCTATTAGCAGCTCGTTCCGTATGGTGAATAGCTACGGATGGAAAGTCCAGGGATCGAATTCCAGCGGGGCTAGAATTTACGCACGCGTCCAGTTCGGCCCTGGGGCCGACCCAGCCTCATGTACAATGAGTACCGGGACATTCCCGGGGGTAGAGCAGCCAGTGTGTGGCGTTAACCACCCACCCTCATCTAGTGCCGAGGTTAAAGAAAGTGTAGAACTACACATCTACTATCTTTTACAGCTTTCATCCCAAAGTCCTCTTACGAAACTACAAGAAAGAGATTAACGATTCACATATTCTGGGATGTTGTGCGGTGTAGGCCGGTAAATGGTTACCGGCATTTCGAAAAGACATAGTTACCGACGTAAAAGAGACGCTACACTTTCGGTAACCATTTACCAACTGACACAGCGTAAATTTCTAGAAGAATTAAAACTTTATAAAGACTGCTGTAAGAACCAAAAGCCTCTTGTTAATACAACCGTTTATCGTAGCGCAGATACATTGTATTTCATCAAGTTACTCCCTACTCTTTTGTTATTTATATCTGTTACAGTATAAACCTGAAATCGCTTAATATCAGTTCGTATGGGTAAGAAATCTAACCCACTGAGTACACTGGGCACAACTGGTATTCGCTTATGAGACTAAAAACTCCTGCAGTTGCTGGTAAAAAAAATCCGAATCGAAGTTCCACAAAAAATGGCAGTTTATGAATTGCGGGTTTTTTACTACAAATATATTTGCCACAGCCCAGACCGCCGGGCAACTACACGGTACATTCTATTCGTTCGACATATTTCGTCGATAATACTGCCTACATTTTCAAGTATTCGTCTATGCATTCTTTATTTACTTTAGTTAAACCAAATATTTATTCAATCGTACAGGTTACACGGTGGTTAGCCACCTAAAACAATTGGAACGTATCGTGAAAAGCCGTAATTATTAACAGGACGTTACTTCTGCCACACTTGCCTTCTGTTAATTTTATAATGCCCTTATATTTCAGTGTACAGAATTATTTCTACTTAACGAATACTATAAAATGGCACGGATGTACAAGTGAGAAATAATAAGAGGAATAAATAACGGGGAAGCAAACATAACCCCCAAAAAGAGTAAGTGCTAGTACGCTTCTGCTAATCTGTAGCGATGTTTACAAGAATCGGTGGAAGTCTGAAAATTACTCCTCACAAAATTAATCCTTAAATCCGTATTAGTTAAGCGTGAATTGTCTTTTGCAATTTCTCACACACCGTAAAATACAGTTTATATCCCAAAGCAAAAATTACTTTATAAGCTCGATCATTACGCCCCACAGCACACAGAACAAAGGCACATGAGGAGAAGGTGCTTAACACATCACTCTGGCTTAGAACAGTTTCTAATGGTGTTTTCCGGTACACACATAAACCAACTTTCGGATTCCATTAGGTGACGAACTTCTTAACTTTTCAGAATTGTTTCTACTCAATGCGTATTTCTTTCACGAGTCAGACTGACTTTAGAAGATAAATATATAATATTTATTGTGTTTAAATATCATACCATGAACATATAGATGTGAAGAAGTGAACACGTTCCACGGAGTTCTAAGGATGGCACGTCAGCTAAATCATTCCTCAAGAACGGGTGTTTGGAACTCGTTAGTTAGGATTTTATGGGAATTTTTTACCCTTCTGGAAGTGGCCAAGAAAATAAAAACACTAACATGTTTGCCTGAAATCGAATCCCAATCGTCCAGACGGCAGCCAGTCGCTTTATTACCGCGAATCATTACGTTGCTTTTACGAAGTAACTACTGGGTGATACTGGAGACATCTTGTGAAAAGGTGCGAACACAGACGGCACACAGCAAACCTCTGTCAAAAGGTGATCGATCAGCTATTGACCATACGGCTTATCATACAAAAGGGTATACCAAGTTACTCATTCGATATCACCTGTAAAGTGTCTGTGCGAGAGTGCATGTGTGTGTGTGTGTGTGTCCCTCTGACTTCTTAGAATTTTCTTGTTCACTTTAAATCGTTGTAACAAGACAGGAACACGCTCTTTCAGCATTGAACCCACTAAACTAGTGTTTCCCAAACAAGATTTCCCAGAACATCGTTAGAGGTCCCGCCAGAAATCGTGGACGAACCACATCACAATATTGAAACACCGCGAAAATTTCCACATGTCGCTAGAAATATCGCGGGAAATTTTGTCCGGCTATTGGCAATACTGAATTAACCTCCGAGTCTGTCTGTCTTATCTCGTCTGTAAGCATTTTCACAGATGGGGTTCCTCGGGATTTAAAAATTATTTTAGAGATTCCCCCATGGCAGATATTTTCGAACACACTGTATTAAGCGCTGGGGCATGGATGGCATGTGGAGAATTTAATTATTTTTTATAATTTTAATTAGCATCATAAATCCAAAACCCAAGGCACAGATATACAACGAACGCATCTACGAACCGGATGCTGATGGGGAAATCCTGATCTAAATGAGGCAGCAGAAGAATAAAAGCAGGAGCTTCGTAATGTGTCTATATTCAAACCGGATTTAAGGTCTAATTCAGGAGGTATGGGTCTTCTGCGTATGAGTAGAGAAACACATACATTATATTGACGGAAACCCCGAAGGGAAGAGAACGATTGGGAGCCATGGGTATACCGATATGACAATAATATTAAAACGTAAATAGAGTCTAAGTGTGGAGACTACATTTACCAGGCTCTGTAGAGTGTCTACACTTAGATTCTTGCATATTCGTTAATGATTCTTTCGGTTTCGTAGAAGATGGGTAAGTCTCTTTAAGAGATCAGCGACTCTTAAGGTTATCAGTAAGATGTTTGCTGTATGGATTAAGTTAGTAGGCCTCTGTATTTATAAATTTAAAGTAAACAAATACAACTTTATATCACTTCAATTTATCAACCAAAGAATGCACATATAATTTCACATAAAACACTTTTAAAACACTTTAAAACACGCCGACATGTTTCGATCCTGGCAGATCAATCATCAGGGAGCTTTGTTCCTTGCTAAAGTTATATTACAGTATTCATAATTCAATTCGTATGAACCATATGGCTGCGTTTGTTTTAAATAACTTTAGCTTGGTGTTCTTACAGTTGTTGTTCTAAGCTAACCAAGCTAAAGTTATTAAAAACAAACGCAGCAATATGGTTCATACGGATTGAATTGTGAATACTGTAATATAACTTTAGCAAGGAACAAAGCTCCCTGATGATGATCTGCCAGGATCGAAACATGTCGGCGTGTTTTAAAGTGTTTTAAAAGCGTTTTATGTGAAATTATATGTGCATTCGTTGGTTGATAAATTGAAGTGATTCTACGAAAATGCACGGTGCTACAATAAGATTTACAACTTTATGTTGCATGAGTACGACACATGTGCTAATCGTAAAGTTCACAACCTTAAACAACGTACACGCAAGGGTACATTTTACGCATGCGTAAATACCGATAACGTTGTTGGAACATGTGTAGAGCCTGACTGTTTGCAAACTGAGAAACCGGCGTGCAGGGGGTGATGCCAGTCAACAACCTGATACACGTATCTGGGTCAGACACGCGACCGAAACCAAACACGATGTCAGAACTGGAAGAGGGGATTAGTTCTGTTAAGTAGAACACTTACCGTGTTTATGGACTCCAGAAAGAGGCAATTGTTTAAAAACGGTAAATATCATAAACTTAATTAATCGAATTGCGTGACCTCGATCAAATACTCGGCCTTGTAGCTACTACATGTTCTTATCTGATTTCTATGTTTAATACTGCAGGCTGAGTGTAAGGTACTTTTCTGCAAATTCCTTTTACTAATTCTGTATTGTCAGGCCTTTTTACAAAGTCAAAGAGCACGCCTTTCGTAATTTCCTGTCTTTCTGTCTGTCTGTGTCGTAGTAACAGCGCCGAAATTTCGGACTATGTTTTTCCTAAGTTCGATAAAGAGAATTTTCACCCAAGTCGTCAAACAATACCAATTCGTTTCTTTTAAAGACAAGGAAAAATAGCAGACACTTTACATGAAGACCTGAGTGAGTGGGTTTGTAAACAGTATCTCGGGAGTAAGTGGCGAAAATTGTTTGGTACAGAAGTGGCATAGAATAATGCAAAAGGAGAGACAAATAACTGCTTGTTGGAATCACAATGTCGAAATTCTGCCTACTATTGTTGTTTGTATGTAGTTACACCAGGGGTGCACAAATCTCGGGTCCAAGCTGCTATAATACTGAATTTTGTAAGTGGTAGCTAATGTCTGTGGATTCTCCGTATGGAATTTGCCTCATGTCACACATGTGGCGACTGCAATTTTGAATTGGCTCCTAGGCATTTGAAAATATTTGTTAAAAAATTTGTCCACCCTTGAGTTACACATGTGTGTGCGTGCGTGTGTGTGTGTGTGTGTACGCGCTCGCATGATATTCGGATATCGTTCAGAAACAACACGGTTTCCACACCCTTCTATCGTCTTACTATTTCGCGTACTCCAAACAAGGACCCTTCCTCTGCGAAGCTATGAATTGGGACTGTTTACTGACGAAGTATTGTACTTTTCATCAAAGTCCTAACAGGATAGCGTCTATTCTTTGTTGAAGTATAAGAGCCGACGTCAAAGAAACGAGCCACTTCAAACGAGTATTACAATTACCATTGTATTAATATTTTAGATTACCTGATAACGGCAGCGACAACATGGTTTTCTCTTTTCCAGATCATCCTGACCTGATCTGAGGCCGCCTCAAACACCGCAGTTTTTTCCCCGCGAGTAAAGCGGCTGTGGGGTGACATTGACCACCTACCCCATCTAACGCCGAGGTTAAAGAACGAATGGAACTATACTTCTAATCCCCTTATACTCGTATCAATTCAAGGCGTGTAGAGGAACAACTGTATTTTTAGTCTTTTTTGACTGACTACACTGTGAAATATTCGGTCCCAGTGGCCGCGCGGTCTAAGGCGTAGGTCTGCGGCCGCTCGCCTGCTGAGACTGTGGGTTTAAATCGCACTGCGAGCATGGATGTCTGTCTGTTCTGAGTGTTGTGTGTTGTCAGGTAGAGGTCTCTGCGACGAGCTGATCAGTCGTCCAGAAGTGTCCTACCGATTGTGACGCGTCTTTGTGTGTGAACTAGAAGCCTCGTGAATGAGGAAGCCCTGGCCCAATTGGGGCTGTTGCGCCAAAAATAAACAAACACTAAAATATGGCTGTGGATTTATTGCTATATATCGCAGTGGCAGGCAGACCCGAATTTTAAATACCGCTGGCAACAATACCATATATTTGATTCAATCCTATTTTTTTTAACCAAGACACCACGTTTACACCCACACGCCTGGTCGACATTACTGTTTTGGGTACTTTGATTTCTCAAACTGAATAATAAAAAGTCACGTCAAAAATTGTCGGTATCATAATTTAATCACGCAACTCATTTATACTTTTTCTCGTTGTCTCTCCAGAAACCTAAAATCTGAGACATTATTAGACACAAAAATTATCATCCTCTTACAACACACAAATACAATTGCATGCATTTATATTGCATTTCCAATTTCGAGCGTAGTTCATATGCAATACTTACGTGTAGTTGTTTTAATTGTTGCCTGGTTTCTGTGGGGCTAATGACTGGCCTGTAATTAATACCGTCGATGCGTGATTTGTTAATGGATTTGTTTGATTGATATGCTACGCAATTAACAGGCATGTGGCTAGCAATTTTAAACTATTTCAAGCTTATAATTTCCAGTAGAGCGTGAAACAGAGCAATTATCTATCACTGTTAGCAGGACAAATAACTTTGTGTTTGTATACCCACACATAGTGTGCTGTCATAACCAGGGATGTGCTTCTTACCTTTACTCATATTACAATGTACATACGAATATAAATATCGCCTATCAGCTGGTGGTTATTTTAAGTGATTTGCGTACCAATCGTCACGTGTAATTTTTTTTATATAAGTCACTACACTTCAAAGCAAATTACATGCTATTGCACACGTAACATAAAAAAGCAGCATTACGCAATCAAAAGCTATATTTATTTCAGAAAAAACAGGGACCACGTACACAAAATGTTGTCACAATCTTCTTTATAACAATAAACTCAAAAACTACAAATTTCCAACACCAAAATCATGTGTCCAGATAATTAAAAAAAAGTAATTTTAAGACAATTTGCATCATAATAAAAAGTTAAACGTGTCTTATTTTTCTGTCAGCTCTGACTTTCCACGTGTTTGACCCATCGGTTCACAAGCTGAGTCTACCAGTATCAAAAGTGTTTCACTGCGCTATCAGTCATTCTTGAACCCCTTCTTACACTCTGTAGTGAGCACTTCAGATGCCACTGAGCCGACACCAATTACGTGGCTGGTTTTGCTACAATGATCAGTCACTCCTTAATTTCGAAGTGGCCTAGTATACACACCATCAACAGTCTTCCGTTCTTTCTGTACCTGGACTTTCTACGCTTGAACTTGTGTGTAGGCTACCGTGCATTTTGCAGATATTTACAACAGAAGAAATATAACAGAATAACTCCCTGATAATGAAGCATTTGAGTCATCGAAACACGCAGGAGATTTTAGATACAATCGGTTATTAAATATATGGTGCATTTGTTGGTTATAAGTTGCAAAAATTGACTTCCTACAATTAAGCTTTCTTAACACGTTCGCTGCCAGCTATTTAAATACCCAGGGTCGTTAAAATGAGGGTCCACAGTCCCTTCTTTCATGATTTCAGTAAAAAAATAATTACACGAAAACTATATGAGACAAAGACTTGAAATTTAGAACATACCTTCAGTAACGTTTCAGCGCGTGATATCGTGTGTAACAGCCTTCTGGATGCATAGGAACACCACACTGAGCACAGAGAAATCTAGTTTCTTTCTTGATATTTTTTCGCGCACACACTCGACTTTTCGTGTTGGCGTTTTATCATTTTTTGTGGGTGGAATATGGACCAGTTTGTGATTCTTTAGTTTCCCACCAAGCATGAGAGGGGGGTCATTTTTTGGGGCACGTTTTGTTGGAGTGGATGTAGGTGTCCTACTCGAGCCTTGCGACTCGTCAGATAATGACGGTGATGATACAGCATCTGATATGTGTATCATATTTTCTGTGATATCTGACATGAAATCTAGGAATGATTTGCGGGAAATAGGATTATTCTTTGAAAAGGTAACATGGCTGTTAAAAAGGCAACATTGGAGAAGATAGAAAATACTTCCTTAGACCACTTGACAGTTTTACGAATGATTGGGTAGTAAGCCGTACTTCATAATTTTGCCTGAGTTATACACACGAAATCGCAAACGACCCCGCCAACCAAGCATACCTTCATCAAGAGAAATTTCCTTGTCTGGTATATAATTAGTTCTGAAATTACTTACAACAGTGTCTAAAATTGTACGGATTTTGTACAAATGATCTTCATTTGTTGCTGCTGCATTATTGTCATTGAAGCGAAGGCACTTTTGGATAAGTTGAAATCTATTCCTAGACATTGTTTGTGGAAATATACGAGTCTGAAAAATTCTTCTCGTTGACCAGTACAATTCTAATTTTGGTTTTCGGCCTATACCTCTTACAAAAATCAAATCAAGGATTTTTTTTTTTTTCATTTTGATTACTGTAACTGGTTTCCATTCTTCACTACGTGCTTGTTTTGTAACGGGGTGAGGCATTTTCGTGATCTGTTGTTGTGCATATAAATTTGTCTGGTCAACTACTAGTTCAATGAGTTCAGGAGGAATATATTGGTCAAAATAACTCATCACATCTGCTTCATTTTCAACCGCAAATTGCACGCCCGGATTGCCTATGAAGGGCGGTATTCTTGGTTGACGATCTTTTTTAGAAAACCCTGTAGTTGGGGTAAAGTCTATCTGTCTGCGGCTAGGGCCCGGTATTGAAATGTTACTCTCATTTGCACTTTCAGATTCACTCTCTTCACTACTTGAAAATTCTGCAATATTATCTGTATCTGAATCACTGTCATTTACAATTTCATTCACCGCATCAGATAATTCTTCTTCAGTTCTAAATCCAATTGTTTTTCTTTTCCTAGATGCCACGTTGCACTGAGAAGTATAAACTATCACACACACACAAATTCACACATAAAAGATTATTTATAGACTGCAGCCAGAGACAGCCCACTCTCCCTCTGAGCATAAGGATAAACACGGGTTCATTATATCGCAATGTAAGCATAATAAACTAGAAAAGGATAAAGGCAACGTCAGCCAGATATACTGAAGCTGCTGTACAAGTTTCCCGCCTATAATGAGAGGTCAGCTGATTTAAGCTGAAAGAGCGCGACTGAAAAATTAGACCAACTAAGGTCGACACTGGCAATTTTAAGCATGAATTATTAAATCTTCTAAGGTCGACTATGGCAGTGAATGTGTTAACAACTTGAAATGGGCAGCTTCATTCAGTACTACAACTAGCTACGGGCTGGAAGGTCTAGGTGCAGAGAAATTTTCCGTGGTAGTCCAGACCGGCCCCTAGGCCCACTCAGTCTCCTACACAATGGGTTCCGGATATCTCCCAGGGGTGACGCGTACGGGTGTGGTACTGATCACCTACCCCCTTCTAGCACCGAGGTTGCGAATGGGTTGGAGCTGTACCTCCGCTCCCCTCTGTCTGAATAGGCAAGTCTTGGTTGACCATAACCTGTAAATTTAACCGGCTGAAATATGGTTAGATAGTAATATTGGTTTCATTTATTTGAAGGTGGGGAATATAGGCAGGCTTTTGTGAGCACGGCAATGAAATTTCGGCTTCCACAATAAGGAGAGTATGGTCTATTTATTCACGTAAACTGTATTTAACATATATGGTGACGTATATATTATTTCTCCGAATTTTCAAAGTGCATATCCAAAACTAACTTCAGCTGTGATATGGTGTGCTAGAGTTCACCAAATATTATTCGGGTGACCAAATGAAGAAGAAGAGATGGGCTGGGCGTATGCTACGTGCAGCTGACAGTAGATGTGCATACAGGGTTTTGGTGGGGACACATGCGGGGTAAAGAGCACGTGGAAGATATAGCCTAGATGGGGTGATAATATTAAAGTGGATATGCAAGAACTGAGTGCAAAGCGCTAAATGGAATAATCTGGCTCCGGACAAAGACACGTGTCTGGGCCTTGTGAAGGTGTTAATGAACTGCAGGGTTCATAAAATGCTGACTTGCTACACAACTACTAGCTTCTCAAGAAAAACTCTGTTCCATGAAATTACTTAGTTCGTTGGGTATTTGGTTGGTTGATGGATTGGTTGGTTGGTTGATTAGGTATTCAGTTAAGCTGTCAGTCATGATGTACTGACAGTGCAATCTGGCGATATAATTTTGGACGTTACGTCCAGAATCATGCACAAAATATGTCAGTATAACATGTCAGTACACAAATTACTCCCATGTTTCAAGATTTTCGGTAGAACAAAAGTCCAATTCTAAATTACTGCACAGAATTAACCCAGTCACGAAGTTCAAGGATGGCCAAAGTGGATAATTATTTTGCGGACAACAATTAGATCTTAGAATTGAAACGTATGATTTGACGATTGACCCGTTGTTTTACAAGCGTGTAAACACTTATCTTGTATTTCGAAGGAACAGCACAGACACAGAGTGTATAACACAAAGTGCAAGCACAACTGACACAACAACTAGACACGCACCACCAATACGAGAAACCTCCAAAATTGGTTTCCACGAGGGACCTACTTTCAGTAACAGTAACGGATCCCTAGTCCACACAAGTAGCATTTACACCACTTGATAGAAAACATTACGTGGTCGCAAATGACAAAAACACAAATCCAAGATAACTAACAAGATATTCCGGAAGCCGAAGACAGATTGAAGTGCCAAAGGTGTGCCTTGTGTCAGCTATGTGTCAACACATGCACACTGTGCCAAAACATGTGGAAGTGTACTTCTGAATGGACACAAATATGACAACAATCTGGGCATCACGGGATTATAATTTTAAGGTGCAATAATTGTAATGTTGCATAAATCAAAAAAACTGAAGCACACAGGCATAACCCGACACAAAGTACCGAGACAGATCATGACAAAACCAAGAATAGTGCAAGTGTAAGTGACAACAAGAAATAAACAAGAGGAAGAATGAAAGAAGAAAAAAGGAGAAACCCACAAAAAACCTGGACCGGAACGAGGGACCTCGCATCGCTACAGACATGAGTGAGTTAAAAAAAAAAAACTTCGCCTCCACGAACACTAGAACCCGCAAGCACTTCACCAATTAATTCCAAATCATTTCACAGGTGCAGGGATATAGCGCCACACCACGTCTGCACGTCTGCATGCATGATATCATGAATAAACTAGTGACAAAATAGTGATGAAAATGACGCATGAAAACACTATGAACACAGCAGTGTACTCTAGAAAATAATCTACTAATACCTAATTAACCTAGACTTTGTAATTTTACTATAAAGACAGAAACACGAGACACCTCGTGCAACCGTAGTATAAGGAAGGTTAATACCAAATCTACTTAATGCATTACATAGAAGGACCCCTCCTAAACAAACGAGATCTCGCCCCCACCCCCCAACCCAATGCACATTGTGTAACGTAATCTCTAATTCACACCTGATGATGGCCCACACAGAGGGCCGGAACATGTAGTGTTATACTATACAACAAAAGGTAAATACAGTTGTGTTGACTAAATATAGTGATATGCACGTTTATTATATTGTTGCATAAATCAGTTTTAATTACGAACATGGCCTTCTGTAAAACCTGTTAATGGAGATATCGAAAACAGTCTGAACAGTGACAACCGTCGGGCTGAAGTAGTTAGTAAGCACTGAATGATGTAACATTTGACGGCTGCTTGTGGGGATTGATGATGAATAAAATTCTTGAATCCATGGATAACAACAATGGAAAAAATTACACAGTAAGAAGCTTCACAACCTTTATTAAGACAAAACCAACTTACTATCCGTCACACACAACATACATTCTTTACAAGTAAAAACAGCCACATGTTTCGGCTAATCAGACAACCATCATCAGGCTGTACATGTACTAAGATAAGAAGCAGAATTATATTGCTGCAGTTTTGTCTGGTTGAGATCTGAATATCGGGGAATTTGTTGACTAGCTGCAGAACCAGTTAGCTTCTCAAGAAGGACTCTGCCCCATGGAGTGAATGAGTGAGTGAGATCTGAATATATCAATCATAAAATACTTTAATTCTACTGTCCCATATATTATCTCGACTTAAATGAACGGCAACTGTGAAGTTTTACTTTTATACATACCGATAATGGCCACCCGATTAGCCAAAAAATGTAGCTGTTTGTACCTATAAAGAATTTTTGTTGCGTCTGACGAGTTGTAAGTTGCCTTTTATCTTATACCTGAAACACAAAATGACGAACAACTTCAAAGTATTCCCAACTTTTATATCTCACTAAATATGTGGGTAATTAATTCAACGATGCTGATATTGGTAGTACATATAGCGTGTATGTGAACGGATAAAGCCTATGAACTTCCACCGGGAAAACATAAATACAAGAGACCTGGATTAAACGGAAACAATTTAAAAACAGACGCTATATAAATACGTCTGATTCAGGACAGGTCTAAAGGCTCTTCTAAACACAGTAAAAAGTCTGTGGGTTCCATGGGAAATTCTTTTCCTGGCTAAGTTACTATCATCTTCCTATGATATATAACGCATTGTGTTACTAAAGATCCATTTCAGATATTTCACAGAATAAAGTTCTTATAAAAAGTGTGCGGAGGAAGATAATTTAAACACGTATGAGAAAGAACCCATCGCCATTGTAATTTTCCAATTTTTGAAGCTATGCAGTTATGTAGTTTTAATCACATTGCCTTTGCATATTCAACACGCATTCACAGTGCCATGATTCAGTCTCCGTAAGATATCACTAAATGTAACCGTGCTTGGAGCTACACTGCACATACCAGTATATCTCTACCCCTGAACCGAAGTAGAAGCTTTAACCCAATTCTGTAGTGTCTTTGGCAGGAATATGAAGCTCAAATATAGAAGTTCAGGCAACTCTCTCCATTCAACTCTAGAACGTGTTGCGTACTCCCAGCGCTGCAAAGCAGGGGGCCAGACACACGTTCTGTATTTCCCCAGCTTCCGCTAGCGGAGGAAAGATTGATTTTCGCAATACCCTCTCATGGAGACGTAGGAAAAAGGGACAAAGAAGAAACATGTCTATCTGTCTTCTGAATTATTATACGATTTTGTTATCAGTGCAGTCCACTAATTATTATCTCTACTACGCAGAATTTGGTATTTGTTGACTTACAGCTTCCTCTAATTCAATGTGTATTCTGCTCACTTTCGACTATGTTACGCGTATTCATCGCTCTCCGCACTTCAGGAAGTCAGTATATTTGTTACTACGGCACAGGGAAATCTGGCGATCTGACAATTATGAATTTCTTCCCCCCATATTAAAACGTCTCTTACATTTACCTTGAATTCCCCCTTCTTCTGCTTTTCTACCGTACATGACTCTAGCCTTCTTGCAGCAACCCGGATTCGATAACGGGCCAATCCCTATAAGATAACGGAGAGGCAAAGTGGTCTGAAAGAGGCCGTTCTGCGGGTAGCTCATTAGATTTTAAAGGCTGATAGTATTTATGAAAATTTCATTAAATATACTTTGATTTATGAAGTCGGTTTCATATACTAGAACTTTGATTGCAGTTGATACACGTGTACACGTAAATGGTAAAGCAGAATAGGTAAACAATTAGTACTGTGGACTGAGATGTATAAAGAATAGTCATAATATGGAACATTTTAGGTTTACCGATTGAAGCACGAAATGTCTTTGTCTTTTGGACGAACTTTCTTTTATGTAAATACTTTCAGTGGAATCTTATTGCAATTATAGTTCAGAGGTTTTAAATAATATTGGATAAGGTCATTATATGTAATTCTTCCGAAACGTCGGCAATTATTTATCAATCGACATGGCGCTGTATCTTAGCATACTTCGATCTTCACGTTTATTAATTTATTTAAAAGGAGGGGGGGCTTCGTTTTTCACCAAATGATCAAATTTCTATCTATCTGTCTATCTATCTATCTATCTATCTATCTATCTGTCTGTCTGTCTGTCTGTCTATCTATCTATCTGTCTATCTATCTATCTATCTATCTATCTATCTATCTATCTATCTATCTATCTATCTATCTATCTATCTATCT
>Ga0123357_10006997_pt1 | contig 13873 bp, 14 predicted proteins | sample TergutEmb28metaG_FD_89873 | JGI IMG/M metagenome (GOLD analysis project Ga0123357, IMG submission 89873) | Embiratermes neotenicus P4 segment gut microbial communities from Petit-Saut dam, French Guiana - Emb289 P4 | ecosystem: Host-associated > Arthropoda: Insects > Digestive system > Gut ... | reverse complement strand
TTTAACCGAACTGGTTTTTTATTTTTGAGTTTAAAAAAGAGGCAAATGCCTCAAGGAGAAATAGATGAAAAAATTAGTGTTGGCAGTTCTCGCAATTATAGTAATGGCGGGCTTGGGATTTGCGCAAGGCGCGGAAATGAAAGTTAAGCTTGGATTAGAAACGCAAAACTCGGTAATTAATCAATGGAACAATGTTACCGGTACAAATAATGGAATAGCTGCCGCTGCGGAAATATTATTTTCTGCCGGTGATACCGTAAAAATTGGTCCTGGATTCGGAGTATCTTTCTCAAGGGATGCTAAATTTCCTGATTACGAAAAAGCATATGGTATAAGTGAATCGATAAGCATGATTCCTATTTATGTGACAATGGAAATCAATCCTATAAAGGCTGCGCCTGGAGTATTCTTTAAAGGGAATATCGGATGTGTTATTGCAACAGTTTCTGAGACCAATCCATATAATTTATTGATCGGGCCTACTGACACCATATCATCACATTATGGCGGTATATATTATGGATTAGGCGCCGGTTATGAATTCCCATTCGGCCTTTTCTTCGATGCACTTTATAATTGGAACACTCTGTTTGTTGATAGTGTTGTCGGTACATACGGCAAACTTACCATCAGCGCAGGTTATAAATTTAATCTTTAATATTTGTCTATAGAAATTTATTTCATTAAGGAGAAATAAATGAAAAAAATAGTTTTAGCAGCGCTCGCAATAGCTATAATGTCGGGTTTTGCTTTTGCGGGTCAAACAGTCATTGTTTATGGTCTTGTAACTTCTACAAATGTTTATGGTAATGGACAATTGCCAGCTGGTTCGTGGCCAGCAAGCAACGATCCAAATGGCAACACGCTCAACTTTATCAATGCAAACGCAGCAGTTAACGCAATATCAATTTTTGGTGGTTATATGAGTGCTGCAAATGCAACGGCGAACAACAATCAAGTGAATATTAACATTAGTAGTGCCAGCTATATTTACGGCGGGTATGCTTACTGTTATTATGACATACTAGGGAATATCATGGCCAGCAATAATACTGTGAGTATAGTTAACAGCGTAGTAACTAATAGCGTTTATGGCGGATATGCTGTATATGCTCCCGATGGAGGGGACAATGCTACGGCCAACAATAATAGTGTGACTGTCACTAATGGTAGTAAGGTAACAAACAACATTTACGGCGGGTATGCTGATGGCGTATATTATAGTGTAGGTGGTACTGGTGTTGTCTATCCAATGAGTGCAACGGCTAATAATAACAGCGTGACAATTATGGATAGCACAGTGTCTGGTAATGTCTATGGAGGATATATCATAGTACGTCATAGTAATGATTATAATTTTGGTAATGCTACTGGAAACACTATAACTGTAGGTGGAGCAGCTGTCTTAAACAGTGCAATGTTATATGGTGGTTATATTGATACTGCTGCCGTCACTATTAGTGGTGGTAATCTTCCATGTGATGTATGGACAGACAATACATTAAACGTCAAAAACTCAGGAATGAGCGTAAAGGGTATTTATAACTTTGAAAATCTTAACTTCTACTTGCCTTCAAATATGACGATGTGGCAAACAATGCTTACTGTTGCCAACGCCGTAGATATTACAAACAGCAAAATTGGAATAATTGTTACCGGTGGCACTGCTTTAAATACTGGGGACACAGTGGTGCTAATTGCTGCGACCGGCGGGTTGACCGCAACCGGTATTAATACAATGACATATGGCGCAGATGCCGGAAGTATTGCCAAGATTTATCACTTTGAAATTGGTTACAACAGTAACGTGCTTTACGCTACGCTTACGGACGAAGAAACTAATAATTCATATGTCCCTCAAGTCAATCCTCAAACAAAAGCGTTAAGCGAAGGGCAGTTAGGGGGACTAGCGTTTCTTAATCAAGGCGTTGATTTGGTAGCAGGTTCCGGAATGAACAGCGCGATAAGTGCAGGACAGAATGCGGATAGTGTTGCGGCATTTGCTTCTGTCGGCGCAGGCTCTTCAAAATATGAAACCGGATCGAGTGTTGACGTGAATGGTTTCTCTGTTATAGCTGGACTTTCAGAAAGAATCGGCGATGTTTTTACCGCCGGAATATTTTTTGAAGGCGGTAATAGCAACTACAATACGCAAAATAGTTTTAACAATGCGCCTTCCGTCGCAGGCAGCGGAGGCACAAACTACTATGGAGCCGGATTTTTAGGACGTTATGATATCGGCAATTCATGGTACGGCGAAGCTTCGCTGCGCATGGGTCAAACCGTAACGGATTTCAATAGCTCTGATTTCGTAGGGACATTCAATGCAGGTTATGAAACTTCCGCCATATATTACGGCGCGCACATAGGCGCCGGAAGAATAAATAAATTGAGCGAAAAGATGGGGCTTGATTTATCTGCAAAATTATTTTACACGCATCAGGGCGGAGACGATGTGCATATTGAAAACGACGCAATATCTTTTGACTCGGCAAATTCAGCAAGAGCAAGAATAGGCGGACGTTTAAATTACGACGTAAGTAAAAATTTCTCGCCGTATCTTGGCGCGTTCCTTGATTACGAATTAGGCGGCAAAGCTAATGCAACAATAAACGGCATGGCTATTGATACTCCTGAGCTTACAGGCGCGACAGGCATAGGCGAATTAGGCGTAAGTTTGGCGCCTTCCGGAAAGTTGCCTTTGACGATTGATTTGGGAGTTCAGGGTTACGCAGGAAAAAGACAAGGCGCCGGCGGAAGTTTACATGCAGGATTTAAATTTTAAATTTCTTCGTCTTTTGAGTTTAAGATTTATATACATCTGAATTGATGTTGCAATAAATTTTTAAGAACAACGTGCAACCCCTAACCCGTAGTCCTTCCCCGCAAGGGGGAAGGAAACAAAGACAGTTGGCAGTTGTCAGGTTTATCTTCGCCCCTTGCGGTAGAGTGCAGGGTGAGGGGGTGTGGTTGTCATTCCCGAGTGTCTTAATCGGGAATCTGCCGTTTTGAAGTTTGGATGCATTGAGGCGTAGATGCATGGCAACGACTCTTTAAAGCTAAGCATCCATGCGTATAAGCTTCTTAGCAGCTATTTTAATTATAGGAATGATTGGATACGTATAATAATTATTCCGTTTTTTATCGGGTTTTTATGCCGGTTTTGCATACTTTCAAAGGGTATTGACTTATTATTTAGATTATTGTTTAATTTGTCAACTTATGTGAAATAACCGGCTGCATTAAAGCGTTAATAAGCATAGGTTTTCCGAAAGTTGTCCGACGTAAAAATGATTAAAGCGAAATGATTTCGGGCAAAAGGAATTTTATGCAGAAACATAATTTATTCACCGTCTTATTAGCTATCCTCCTATACATTTCAGGCCAGTTTTTCTCGGCATATATCTGATTTAAAAAATATTACATAATAAAAGAATAGATTTTTTGCTTGGTTTTATTATTATTTTGTCACGTAAACATTGGAGAAATTTAAATGAAAAAAGCAATATTGTTGGCAGCATTGTTCGTAGCAGCAGTTTCAGTTCAAGTTTTCGCACAGGCAGCAGCTCCTGCGGCGTCAGCGCCGGCAGCCGAGTCTTCAACCTGCTGTGCAAAAGGCGACAAAGCAGCAAAAAAAGCACACAAAAAAGCGAAAAAAGCAAAAAAAGCGGAAGTTGCAGCATCAACAGACACAGCAAGCAAGTAACACAAACTGACAAAAAATAATAAAACAAGCAAAGAAGTTTCTTTATTTGTAATCCACGAACCCGTCAAATGCGAATTTGGCGGGTTCTTTTATTTTTATGCCCAATATAGTAAAATCTCATCATGTCTATTTCGAACAAAGAAGAAGTCAAATGCTCGTGCGGGCATGTCTTTGAAGCGGAGCTTATTTCCGCAATAAGCGTGTCCGATAACCCGGAGCTGAAAGAAGCTTTGATAGCCGGAGAAATAAATCTGGTTACATGCCCTCACTGCGGGCAGATGTTTTATGCGGAAAGCTTTATTTTATATCACGACAGCTCAAGCGAGCTTATAGCTTTCGTTTATCCTTTGTCTTTCCAAAACCAGGCCGCGCAATGCAGAAAAAAGATGCTTTCGGATTTCGATTTGGCGTTAAAAGGTTTTAACGAAAACCATAAAATAAATTATGAGCCGCTTTTGATTTTCGGCGTCGAAGATTTGACTCTGCTTCTGAAAAACGAGCAGGAAATGGAAGACGAAGAAATGGTTTTGTCTTACACCGCGCAGAAAATTTCAATAGATACTCTTAAAATTTCTCCGAATTTGGCCAGAAAGTTTTCCGTGCCAAAAGTTTTGCCGGTATTAAAAGGCGACAAAAATCCGGATTTCAAGTCTATCGTTTCCGCATTAAAAATTCTTGTTAAACACAATCCCAACCTTTTGCATTACCTCGCTCTTCTCGACAGGCTTTCTAAAAATAAAATGCTTTTCGAAGATATTAAGAAAAAGGCGAAATAGATGCCCACACAGAGCCTGCATCCCGGTTTTATTATCGGCGTAATCATTATAGTTATAAACTATCCTCTCGGCTGGATAGGCCTTGCGTCTTTTTTTCATCTTGCGCACAGAACCGGCATAAAAAAATATTACCTTTATGCCGCGCTTGTATATGCCGCATCATGGGCTATGCTTTTTATAGGCATATATTTATGCGGTAAAGATTATGCCGATGGTCTTTACAATAAATATCACACCTATTTTATAGTTGCCATTGCGGCGTTTTTAGCCGCGATAATCATAGCTAACCTGTTTTTTTACAAAAAAAGACTCAAAAATCAATCAAAAAAGCTAATTGACAAGAAACGCTAAAAAATTGTAAAATCATTTGAAAATATAACGTTTTTGAGGAAAAATGGATATTCTTACGATATTTATATACATAGTGGTCATACTTTTTTCGGTTATGTTCCACGAAATATCACACGGATATATAGCTTATAAAAGAGGCGACGATACCGCCAAGCTTGCAGGAAGGCTTACTTTTAACCCTATCGTCCATATAGATTTGTTCGGAAGCATAATACTGCCGGGTTTGTTGTTGGCTTTGGGCACGCCCATACTATTTGCCTGGGCAAAACCCGTTCCCATTAATGCGTCAAGACTTAAAAATCCCAAAACGGATATACCTCTTGTTTCCGCAGCCGGTCCGCTTTCAAACATATTGTTGGCTGTCGTGTCCGGAATTATCATAAGAATTATAAGTTCATTTCCAGATTTTGCCATTGGCTGGGGAGCGGCAGTAAACCAATTTTTTGCGTTGATGCTTGTGATAAACGTAGTTTTGCCTATAATTAACCTTATTCCGATTCCTCCGCTTGACGGTTCGAAAATAGTCACTTATTTTCTTCCGCCTAAGATTGCCATAAGCTACATGAACATGAACCCGTATTTGGGTTTCATTATTTTGTTCGCGCTGCTCTACTCGGGAATAGTGTGGAAAATTGTAGGGCCGATAATAAATTTTATCGTAGTTATTCTCAGCGGACATTCGCTGTTTTTCTAAAGGTGAAATATGCGTAAAAAAGTTTTGTCTGGAATGCGCCCCACGGGGAGACTTCATCTCGGGCATTATTTCGGGGCTTTAAAAAATTGGGTTGAGATGCAGAACGAATACGATTGTTTCTACATGTCCGCGGACTGGCATGCGCTTACTACCGATTACGCCGACACTTCAAACATTGCCGACAATACTTTGGAAATGGTCGCTGACTGGATTACGGCGGGGATAGACCCTAAAAAAGCCGTTTTGTTTAAGCAGTCTGCCGTGCCGGCTCACAGCGAGCTTTTTTTGATCTTGTCGATGATAACTCCTCTCGGATGGCTTGAAAGATGCCCGACCTACAAAGAGCAGAAAAACGAGATAAAAAATAAAGATTTAAATAATTTTGGATTCCTCGGATATCCCGTGCTGATGGCCGCCGATATTTTGGTTTATAAAGCGGATCTTGTTCCGGTAGGGGAAGACCAGCTTGCGCATTTGGAATTTTCCCGCGAGATAACGAGGCGTTTCAATAACTTCTACGGAAACGTTTTGGTTGAGCCGCAGGCGAAGCTTACAAAGTCCGCAAGAGTCCCAGGCCTTGACGGCAGAAAGATGTCAAAATCTTACGGCAACTCGATTTTCCTCGGCGAAGACGACGATTCCATCAAGCAGAAAGTGCAGACGATGTTTACCGACCCTTTGAAAATAAAAAAAGACGACCCCGGTCATCCTGACGGCTGCGTAGTTTTTGCTTTCCATAAAATATTCAACAAAGATTTTAAAGCCAGGGAAGCCGAATGCAAAGCCGGAAGCGTCGGCTGCGTGGCGTGCAAGAAGCAAATTGTTGAAATGCTTTCCGAATTTATGAAGCCTTTGGCGCAGAAGAGAAAAGATTTGACGGCAGATAAAAGCTATCTTCAGAAAATTATCAACGAAGGTTCCGCCGCCGCAAACGAAGCCGCTGAAAAAAATATGGCCGAAATCCGCAAAGCGTTAAAGTTCTAAAAGGAAAAAATGGCTTACGACATACATCTCGACGTTTTTGAAGGCCCGCTTGACCTTCTTTTACATCTCATAAAAAAGAATGATTTGGAAATATCCGAGATAAAAATCGCCGATATTACCGCCGAATATCTGTCTTATTTGGAGCTCATGAAAGATTTGAACATCGAGATAGCCGGCGAGTTTTTGGTGATGGCGTCTACGCTTATGCAGATAAAAGCCAAAACGCTTCTGCCTTCCAACGACGACGGCGAAGACGGAGAAGATCCGTTCGATCAGCTGAAAAACAGATTGATCGAATACCAAAAATATAAAGAAATAGGAAAGCTTCTGTCTTACAAGGCTATTGAAAATTCCCAGGTTTACTACAGGCCCGCGCCGGTGATAGACAAGCAAGATTTTGTTTTGGACGCCACTCTTTTCGACCTCATGGGCAGCTTCCGTGAAGCGCTTACAGCTCTTCCCGAAGACATAAAAGAGATAATGTATAAAGAAATTCCCATAGAGACTAAAATCAGGGAAATTCTCGACGTGCTTGAAGGAAAGCAATACGTTTCGTTTACCGAAATACTCAAGATGCAAAAAAGCAGAATGGCTCTGATAGTGTGTTTTATGGCCGTTTTGGAGCTTGTAAAAAGCAGGCAGATAGCCGCAAAGCAGTCCGAGCTTTTCGACGAGATAAGAATATATAAAATTTACAACGAAGAGCCGGAAGAGAAAGAAAACGAAGAAGTCTTTGCGTTCGCGGAAAAGCAAGAAGATAAAAAAACGGAGCCGGTGGCCGAAACTTTGGAACTGGTAGCCGAAAACAACGAGGATAACGATGGAAACGGCTGAAATTAAACGCGTTCTTGAAGCGTTGTTATTTGTGTCCGAAAGGCCTTTGACCGTTAAAGAGCTGAAAAATATAGTTAAGGAAGATTACGAGGATTTGTCGAACATCGAAAATCTTTTAAACGAATTGAAAGCCGAATACGCCGCCGTCGATAAGCCTTACGAGATAAAATTTATAGCTAATGGCTGGACTTTCTCGACGAAATCTTCGTATTCCCCGTGGATAAAAAAACTTTTGAAAGAAAAAGCCGTTTTAAAGCTTTCTCCGTCGGCGCTTGAAACTCTTGCTATGATAGCTTACAAGCAGCCTATAACAAGGGCCGAGATAGACGAGATAAGAGGCGTGGAATCTTCCGGCGTCATAGACACTTTGCTCGAAAGAAAACTCATAAAAATAGTCGGACGCAAAGAAGCGCTCGGCAAACCGCTCCTTTACGGAACGACGCAGGAATTTTTAAAACATTTCGGGCTTGCCCATTTAAGCGAGCTTCCGTTGATAGAAGATATGCCCAAAGAAACTCAGGCGTCGGACAACGTTCCGGAGCCGGAGCTTCCTTTCGCCGGACAGGAAACTGCCGAAGAAGCAGGCGGCAATGACGGTGAGGAAAATGGGAATTAAAAAAGCCGGGAAAAAACCCATGAAAATTCTTATGGTCGCTTCCGAATGCGTGCCTTTCGTGAAAGTCGGAGGGCTTGCCGACGTTGTGGGAACTCTTCCGGCGTATTTGAAAAAAGCCGGGCATGACGTCCGCATAATCATTCCGAAATACAGCGTTATAGACGAAAAAAAATACAAAATAAAACCGGCGGTAGAAGGCCTTAGCGAGAAAGTGGGATACGACGAAGAACGCTTTGCCGTAAAGAAATGCAAAAATAAAGACGGAGTTCCGGTATACTTTGTGGAAAGCCAGCGTTTCTTTTCGCGCAACGGCGTTTACGGGGAAAACGGGTATGAATACTCCGACAGCAGGGAAAGATATATTTTTTTCTGCCGCGCCGTGTTGCAGTCTCTCAAAAAGTTGAAATTTAAGCCCGATGTAATTCACTGCCACGACTGGCAGACCGGCCTTATTCCCGCTTATCTGAAGACGACTTTGAAAAACGATCCTTATTTTTCCAGGACTTCCAGCGTTTTTACGATTCACAACATAGCCTACCAAGGGTCATTTCCCGCAGACACAGTTGTTGCCGCGGGCTTTTCATGGGAAGATTTTACCGTGGACAAACTCGAGTTTTACAATAACGTGAATTTTATGAAGACGGCCATCTCCATGTCGGACGCTGTTTCGACGGTAAGCCCCACTTACGCTCTCGAGATAAAAGATTTCAACGGAATGGGAATGTCTCGGGTTTTAAATTCCAGAAAAGACAAAATTTACGGAATACTGAACGGAATAGATTACGAATATTGGAATCCCGAGACCGATAAAAATATAGTTTCCAATTTTTCTAAACGCGACGCGTCCGGAAAAAGTTTATGCAAGGCAGACCTGCAGAAAATGTGCGGATTCGAAGCAAAAGAAGACGCCTATCTTTTCGGGTGCGTTTCAAGGCTCGATAACCAGAAAGGCTTCGACATAATTATCGACGCGCTTTACAAGCTTCGCGACCAGAATATGCAGTTTGTAATACTTGGTTCTGGGAGTCCGTCTATACAGCGCGCTTTGCAAGACGCCATAAGAAGCATGCCTAATAAAGCCGCGGCGTTTTTCGAGTATAACGAAGCTCTCTCTCATAAAATTTACGCCGGAGCCGACGCCTACATGATGCCTTCGAGGTTTGAACCGTGCGGTTTGAGCCAGATGATAGCGCTGGCATACGGAACTATCCCGATAGTAAACAGAACCGGCGGGCTTTCCGACACGATAGTTTATTACAACCACTTTACCCGTGAAGGCAACGGCTTTGTGTTTAACATAACTTACGGCGAAAACTTCGTGGAGACTATTTTTAAATCCGAAAAAATTTTCAGGAATAAAAGCGACTGGAATTCTCTGATGCAAAATGCTTTCGACAGCAATTTTTCATGGGATAATTCCGTTATAGAATATGAGCAGATGTATAACAATATTATTAAGAAGGTGCGGAGATGAGCGAACGTTCCGTCAGAAACTGGTCAAAAACTTTCAAATTTCTCGGTCTTGCCGCGCTTAGCGCGTTTTTTATTCTTATCGCCGACCATTATTATAAAACCGAAAAATCCGCGAGAGACTTATTTTCAAATCTCGGCATAACCGTCTTTTTAAACAAAGACGTCACGGATTCAGCCGGCGTTTCCGGCGCCATTGCCGATTTGGGGTATGCGAACGTAGACGGCTATGTGAGTTCCGAACAGGCCTATAACGACGCCGTGGCAAAAAATCCTTTTTTAAAAGACGTGTCCGTTCCGGGAGACAAAACTTCTTTTACGTCTTACTTGAAGCTTTCCCCGCGCGCTCTTCCGACGGAACAGTTTCTGGCCTCGGTCCGCGCCGCCGTCATGAAAGTCGGCGGAGTAAACGATGTAGTCTACGACAGCGCCGGATATAAAAAATACGTTCAGTCGGCAAGAATGCTCGGATTGTACAAAAAGATAAGCTTCGTCTTCGTTTTGGGGCTGTTTGTTCTTTTTATAGCAAAACTGTTTTTGCTTTATTACGGCAATAAGAAAACCCTAAAAAATATTATCGCGGCGTTTATAATTTATTTGCTGGCCGCCGCCGTAGGATTTTTGGCCGTATGGAGCGCGGGAGTCTTTCTTTTCTTTCCGCTTTTGCTCAAAGATGCGGCGGTATTCGGCGTAATAGGCGTCACGGCGGTTTTGGGAATGATTTTTACGGACTAAGATGAAAACGAAATTCATATTATTTTTTACCACTCTTGTTTTAATGCTCGCATATTCGGCCGTTTTTGCCCAGCAGAATGATTTGCAGACAAAGTCGCAGCAGCTTTCCGACGTAAATAAAAACATTCAGGCAAAAAAACTCGAGAAAGACAAGCTCATGATGCAGGAGAAAAGCGTCAAAAGAGAGCTTCAGGACCTCAACTATTCCATCGCGAGAACAGAACAAAATCTCCAAAAGATTGCCGGAGACATAAAAACTGCCGAAAATAATTTGGCGGCGGCGGCGCAGCAGTATAACAGTTCTTTCGCAAAAAGTTCCGGTTGGAATAAAGAAGCGCTTGTCGAACTAGAGCGTTTTCATAAAATGACCATGACGGCGTCTTATGAAACCGACCCAGTGGAATACAGAATAAGAAAAGAAGCGCTCGAAAGAGAAAAGTTTAATTTCGACAAAGAGAAAGCGTCCGCGGCGCTGTTTGCGGCGGATATGAGAAGGTGGGACGCGGCCAGAAAACAGCTTCTGGATCTCCGCGCTCAGGAAAACAATCTCGCCGCGCAAAAAAGGCAGCTGATACAGCAAAAAAGCGATCTGCTTAAAACGACCGTAGGTAAAAGAGCCGCTGCGGAAGAAGAGATAAAAACGCTCAACGAAAACGCCAAGGCCTTGCAGGCTCTCATAAAAAAATTGGCGGCGGCAAACAAGAAGAAGAAAAAAACGCAGCCCGTAATAAGGGCCGTTTCGCCGCAGCATAAAACCAATCTTCCGTGGCCCGTGGAAGGCAAAGTTATAGTGAATTTCGGAAAGAGCAAAAACACGGATTTAGACACTTATGTCATAAGCAACGGAATCAAAATAAAAGCAGCCGATAATAGCCAGGTTAGAAGCGTAGACGGCGGAACCGTCATATTTGCCGGCGATTTTCGCTCATACGGAAAAGTCGTGATAATAGACCATGAAGATTCGACGTTCAGCGTTTACGGGCAGCTCGGGCAGATACTTGTTGCGGAAGATCAAGCGGTTTCAAGAGGCTCGGTCATCGCGCGCCTTGGCGCCGGAGACGACAGCGTTTTATATTTTGAAATAAGGCAGGATAATATACCTGACGACCCTGTGCTTTGGCTTAAAGCGCAATAGATTACTGGAGATTTAAATGAAAAGCATGAAAGTCAAAATTTTGTCGGCCGCATTGGCTGTTTCCATTTTTTGTTCCGTCCCGGCAATGGCGGCGGACGAAACCTATGAAAAACTTAAGACTATGGTAGACGTAATGGACCTTATTAAGACCAATTACGTTTCCGAGACCAAGAGCGAAGACCTGGCCGTGGGCGCCATAAGGGGCGTCGTAAGCAGGCTGGACCCTTTTTCGCAGTATATGGAAGAGAAAGCCTACAAAGACATGAAAAACGAAACCGAGGGCAGCTATAGCGGAGTGGGCCTGAGAATCATGGAAAAAAACGGCTTCATAACGGTTATCTCTCCGATAGTCGGCACGCCGGCTTTCAGGGCGGGCATTTTGCCGAACGATAAAATCGTGAAGATAGACAAAAAATCCGCAATAGGCATGTCAACCAACGAAGCGGTAGATTTGATGAAAGGCAAAGCCGGCAAGAAAGTCGTCGTTACCGTCAGGCGCGACAACGCTGGGGACATCGTTTTCAATCTTATCAGAGAAAAAATAAAAATAGAAACGGTCCGCTCGACGATGTTGGAAGGCAATATCGCCTACATCCGCCTTGCCGAGTTTAACGCGCAAAGTTCCGACGATATTAAGAAACAGCTTACCGATTTGAAAAACAAAGGGGCCACTGCGCTCATACTCGATTTGAGAAACAATCCCGGCGGGCTTTTGGATTCCGCGATAAGCATCATAAGCATGTTCATAAAAGATAAAATTATAACCCTCACCACAAAGGGCAGAGTCGAGGGAGCCGACAAACAATACTACACTACCGGCGAGGCTTTGTTTCCGGATATGCCTTTTATAATTTTGGTCAACAGAGGCTCGGCTTCCGCTTCGGAAATAGTTTCCGGCTCGATGCAGGATTTGCAAAGGGCTTTGATAATAGGCGAAAACACTTTCGGGAAAGGAAGCGTTCAGACAATATTCCCTCTTTCCGACGGAACGGCGCTGAGGCTTACGATAGCCAAATACTATCTGCCGTCGGGAAGGCCCATTAACCATTCCGACGAGGCAAACGCCAGAAACGGCATAACTCCGGACATAGAGCTGAAAATTTCAATTGAAGACCAAATAAAACTTTATGCTCAGGCCGACATGATATTTGCAACCGAGAAAGACAAAGCCAAACAGCAGCAGAACGTCAAAGCCGACGATAAAAATAAACCGATAAAAGACGAGGCTTTGGAAAGAGCGCTTGAAATCATAAGATCCGGGACGGTGGCGCAAGAGATAGCGAAGGCGAACAAAGCCAGATCGTCATCCGCGTCATCCGAGCAGACGGTGGCGGCTTCTACCCAGACGGCTCCTGTCAAGCCGGTAGAGACTTCTACTCAGACAGCGCCTGTCCAGCCGGCGACTTCCAAATAATAACGGAGAACAAAGCGTGTCAGAAGAAAAAAGAAAAGAAAGTCCGATAATAAAACTCTACGTCATAATTCTGTTTTTTTTGGGAATAGGGTTATGGCTTTCGGTAAACTCTGGGCACAAAGAAACGATATCAGTCGACGCCGAGCTTAACAGAAGCGTCATAAACGTTTTGACGGCGAACGGAGTTACCCAGGAAGACATCATAAAAGAGTATCAGCGCGAAAAAAGCGTTTCGGGCTTTACTTGGATAGAGTTTTCAAAAATTATCAAACTCAGAGATGAGATAAACCGCCAGACTCTCGAAAACGGATTGAGAAGCGCGGCTCGTTCGGTAAAAGTCGGCTTAAAAAAGATTGAAAACTCGAGTGACGGCTCCGTCACTTATACTTTTTTCGACGGGAATAGAAATTACAACAATATAACTTTTGTCAAAGCAATATAGGTAAAAACATTGAATATATTCGCAATAGAAACTTCATGCGACGAAACGTCGGCGGCGCTCGTATCGAGCGGAAGAGACGTTAAGTCCATGGTAATATCGTCGCAAATAGCGATACACGCCAAATTTTTCGGCGTGGTTCCCGAGCTTGCAAGCCGCGCGCACATCAAGAATATCAACCCTGTAATCGTCGCCGTGCTTAAAGAAGCCGGCGTTTCTTTCGAAAATTTCTCGCGGGAAGTGGACGCCATAGCTTTTACTTCTGGGCCAGGCCTTGCCGGAGCCCTTCTTGTAGGCGCCATTGCCGCAAAAACTCTTTCCTCAGTTTACTCTAAACCTTTGATTCCCGTAAATCATCTCGAAGGGCATCTTTATTCGCCTCTGATAGAAAACAAGCGCGTGAAGCCTCCTTTTTTAGGCGTTATAATTTCTGGCGGACACACCGAGCTTGTGGCGGTCCAAGATTTCGGCAAATATAAAATTTTGGGAGCTACAAGGGACGACGCCGCCGGCGAAGCTTTCGATAAAGCGGCGAAGATGCTTGGTCTTGCTTATCCTGGCGGGCCAGTGATAGACAAAAGAGCCTCTAAGGGAAATCCCGAGGCCGTGCATTTTACAAGGCCTTATTTGAAAGGCAGCTGGGATTTTTCTTTTTCCGGAATCAAAACCGCGCTGCTCAACTACCTTAAACAAAATCCCGTTAAAAACGAAAAACATTT
>Ga0123357_10006996_pt1 | contig 13874 bp, 6 predicted proteins | sample TergutEmb28metaG_FD_89873 | JGI IMG/M metagenome (GOLD analysis project Ga0123357, IMG submission 89873) | Embiratermes neotenicus P4 segment gut microbial communities from Petit-Saut dam, French Guiana - Emb289 P4 | ecosystem: Host-associated > Arthropoda: Insects > Digestive system > Gut ... | reverse complement strand
TTAACGGCCGAAACATGTTGAGCAATGAATGAGTATTGAATAAATAATAAAATAAGTGGCATCAAGTTGGTTTCTCTTTACGCAACTATAAAGATGATGCACGGTCCCATAAACATAAGATTCCTTTTACTCTGTCTTTAAACGTAATACAAATGCGATATATGCTGTAAATTTTCTGAAGTAAATTCTGGTTATTGTTTAGAAGTATTTCTGTTTGTTTGCTCGAATGTTCTCTGAAACTTTTCACATTCTATAACGTAAGGGAGCCATCTTTTCTATCAAAACAGTTTCTCATTTCGTCATGAGATCCTCTTTGATCTTTTACTCCACCCCAGTTCTTGTTCTATTAATGTTTAAAATTTAATTAAACTCTAAGGCTTGATGCGTGGAAGAAATAATTACTTTCATAAAACCTTAATGCTGTTATTTTAATTGTTTGAACTTAAAAGTCATAATTTTTCCATGATTCATGAATACACATTTTAAAGGGTAAAGTACTGCTTTATAAGGAGCAACAGCTCAACTTGGGCAGGCAGAATTAGTGTTGAGGATTTTAAATCTCACAAAATTACATCTACACATCCAAGTTGGCTCGTTTTAACGAGTGATAGCTCGCCGTTGATACTGCTATCTGCGCAACACACAATAAATGCAAGAGAAGAATTTCCATGCCCTCACTGCGATTCGAACACGCGATCACAGAATCAAGCGACCGAAGAACTACGGTTTAGACTACAGGGCGACATTACATTTTACAATTTGAATTTTATACTAAACACATTGACAAATTTTAATGTTTTTTTCTGCGACGTGAAGCTTTTCTCCCATGTACATATTATCTGATTTGTCTTCTTGTGACCTTTCAAAAAACTTAAAGGTTTTGGAGTTAAGGAACCACTGACCCTAAGTATTTTCAGGATTAATTATTATTAGAAATGGATTATTGCTCTGAATTGTCATTAGGTAACTTCAAGTTTGTGGTTGAAATAATGAACCATAGTCGTTTTCAACAAGATTTATTTGGCTGAATCCTCTTTTAAAACACACGGGGTATACAGAAAGTACAAACACCATTAACAAACAGTTTTCCTTAAACCAAGAATCTCGTACCAGCTGGCAGTGGTAAATCAAGAAATTCGCTCGGTTTTTCCCCTTTGCAAAGGAGTTCGAATCCACAGCAGTCATTACAGGGTGCCCTGTTGCATTCCATCTTTCACTTTCGGCGTTGAAACTTTTTTGTTGAAATGCAAAAGTGTGTCATCCAACTCTCTGACTTGATGCTGGGTTACGTTTTCTTTCTTGGGCTCAGAAGAAAATCCTGTAGTGCTACCGAACCACGTAAATACACACCTTGGTGTGTAAAGTTTAGGGACGTTTTGGTAATGAATCTATCTTCCCATTGCCGGTTAACTCAATTTCAGATAATAGTTGATGCAAAGGTGTTCTTCTCATTCAATTCAGTTGTAATACGACAATTTGTTTATTTTGACAGAAGAGGGGAGATTCTTAAGTTTAAAAGTGTAGTCAAAAATGGGCGATGCATGGGCGAAGCAACAAAACGGATGCTCTTTATTTTTCTCATCATATTCTTAGCAAGAGCAGAGGGACAGCCTGCTTCTGCAGCGACACTTATTGGATGCACTTTGAAAGCTTTCCAGTCTCTGTCAGGCTGACTTTTTGCTGGCCACCCATCGTTAAGTGTTGTAGATTATGAACTTTATTTATGCTATACTGGAAACATACAGCTTTTTTTATTTGTCCCTTTGCATTTAAAGAATACCGATGAAATATATACAGCCTCATGAGCTCGTCAACTTATTTCCAATAATTCAAAATATTTCAAAATATTTAAGCCTCTGTTAGAGTTCTGTGGGTAATTCAAATTTACACGCGCACCACTTATTTGACATATCACACGCTGTTCAAAATAGAAAATGACTGAATCATGTGTACAGAAGATCAAATTTCCCAATCTTAATTTGAATTCTTTCACCAGAGTAGTAGAGAGTAAGAGTAAACATGGAAAGATCCGCACAATGAGTGAACTGTATGCAAGTAATCAGAAGCTGGGAAATGAAATTATTTTGGGTGTGGCAGACACTGTATTTCCTGTCATTAAGAAACGTGATGGACAGCTGCAAGCAATACGTCTGTTTGAAGTTACCATTAATTACCATAGAGGACAATTGCTCAGTGTGTATGCATGCAATAAATTTGCCACGTCACTGGCAGATGTCTGTTTGCATGAAGGTGATTTTGCTGCATTTTGTTCAGTATGCGTAAGGGACAGCTCACAGTATCGCATTAAGGAGGGTTGTCATCACCTGGAGGCACACATAGGCATCCCTGCACACCCAAGTGTAAAGATCTTTTTTCAAGAAAACCTCACATTACTAATGCTGGCACCTCCAAACAACAAGTTTCATCAACAAATTTTAAATTTTGTGTGTGTCTTTGGAACAACATGAGACACCAAACACAATCAGTTCATCTGCAAGTTCCACTGAAACTTTCCATAAATCAGCAAGAATTTCGCCAGTTCCACCCATCTTGAGTCATACATCACCTAACATTTTACCATGTACATCCTCATCCAGCGAGAATCAAATTCAGCATGCATTGGATGAGGGCGCAGTGTCATTGCAGAGGACACGGAACGAGTTTACATACTGCCACTCACTACCGTCTGAAAAAAAACAAAATATTTCTTACACTTTAGTGTAATTAAAATATTCGACTTCAGTCTGTGTGAATGAAAATGAACCCCAGGTCACACGTTTTACATTTTATTTATTTCTGTTATACCATTTTATATTCCAAAAATTATGGCTGAACTAATATTGCCAATGTCAGTCAGCGTACTGGAGGACAACATACCCAAAACTTCCATGCAATGGTGAGTATTTTATAATGGCGTATATGTAGTCATTTTCAACTATACTGTCACTTAAAAGACCCGAGAGAAACACTTCTCTGAATCCATTTTACTTTATATACATTGCATATTAGATTAAATCTATAGTGCCAGCTGTGTCACTAGATCCGTCTCACATTAAACTCGTGTAATTGTAACATCATTGTATTCCACGCCATATTTGAAATGAGCGAATGAAATTCCTGGCATCATTTTTTGTTCCTCCGCTCCTCTCATACTTACTCGTAATTTAGCATTTAACTTTAAGAGGCTGTCTAAGTCACAAAAGGGTTTATTGATCTTTGCAGTTTGTATGTCCATTAAGAAGTAATTAAATTTTCAAAGTTTCCTTCCTATCAGTCTTTTCATGTGTACAATTGTCATTTTTCCTGGAGCGGAAAGTAGTGAGTGGGACATTATTATTTTTAGTTTTTGAACCATTTATGACGCTTCGTAACTTCTCCAGTTTGAAGAGCCCTGCAAGATCTTCCGCTGTCTTTAAAATTTTTATCTGCCGTACTCGCACAGTAATGTTACGTATGGGCTGAGTTTAAATTGAAGCCAAGAATGTTTTTGAAACTATTTTTATTTATACTTTCTTCTTCAGCTTGGGAGTTGTTCTCTTGAAGTAGGGTCTCCTACATTCACATTTTTCGTTTCAACCCGACTTTTGTATACTGAGAGTAACTGACTGTTTTTACAATTGTTGTTTGCGAAGATTTTTCGTCCCACTTCCCGGAAGATTACCGTATATTCTCGAATCTAATCCACACCATATTTACAGTGTCAGAGGGCTAAAAAACCAGATGCGGGTTAGAATCGCGGGCGGATTATATTCGCGGTCGTGAGCTGGATTTTTTAAAAATGATAGAACCGCTGTAAGTGCCGTAAGAACAATACAATATAATAATACATTGTTTTCTTATTATTTATAATATTATATATTATATAATATTTATAATTTACTATTCATCAGACTAGCCGTCATCACTTATAACTGAATCGTTATCCGTTACCCAGTCATTATCATCAGCTGTGGTGCGTTTGGACCGCTGGCAGTTAAAAGGCCACTTCACACACGACGCGTTAGTCGGATTACGGTTAAAGCATTGGTAACATCCAACATTATTCAATCAGTCTGCCTTGTAGGCAAGGGGCGGTTGAAGGAAAAGTGCGGATTAGAACCGCGAACTAATTTTTTTTCATTTAATAAATCGGCAAAAACTAGTGCAGATTAGATTTGGGTGCGGTTTAGATTCGAGAATATGCGGTAAATGTGGGGGTCGCGTTTGCTTTTCTTTCATCACTCCGTTGCTTCTGAATGCTTCATACCAAGTAACACTAATAATATTAAATTATATTTTAAGTAAGAAGCTAAGCTAAACTGAAGAACGAAATTAAATGCGCACGACTATAAAAAAAAAGGGGAAGCAGTGGAAACTGTCGTGTTGACGATCAAACGGGTCAATACAATTAGTTCATGAATTCTTTCAATGAGCATATGAAGCCATCTTCGTGCCACAAGGAAATTACAGCGTCATCGAAGGATCGTAGAAAATTATTCAACACCCTTTTTCGCTGCCGGCAAAGAACAAATGAGTGATTCAGTCAGACTGTGTGGGGAAATGCAAAATAACAGTAGAACATGAACAATTACTGTCGCAAACAGAAGACCTCAAAATGAATTTTCTAAAACTCTATGGCAACCTGGTTTCCTGGATTTGTCCAACCATGGTGGGGACCGCGGTGGCACAGTGGTTAAGGTGCTGTGCTACAAATCGGAAGGTCACTGGTTCGATCCCAACTAGTGTCATTGGAATTTTTCATTGATATAAAATCCTTTCGATTGCACTATTGCCTTGGGGTCGACTCAGTCTCTAACAGAAATGAGTACCAGGAGCATTTCCTGGAGGTAAAGGCGGCCGGTGTGTAAGGCTGACAACCTTACCACCATCCTGTACCGTTGTTATGAAATCTGGGAACCTTAACTTCCTGGAACCCTCTGCGCCACATGATACATGAGTATACAAAAGTAGTAAAACGGTTTATGTTCTATCCGATTTTACATTTTTTGTTTTATTCCCAGCGGAGAGTTTGGTTGAAAATTAATAACCTGAAATGGCATAATATTATTACTCAACATGTTTCACAAGGGATATCCTGATAAGGCATTTATTACATGCAGAAAGGTACAGTGCTCTAAAATAAAGTAAAATCAATGAAACGTGTTTCAGCAACAAAAAGAGTTATGTTAGTATTGGTTTTAAAGTTATTTAATATTATATTGTAAACGCAACGCGACGTCACATACCAAACTTTTAATATCCTCGTAACTAATTCCAGAAAGCATTCTTTTTATCAGGTGGTATTCTTTTAACAGATAGAAACATCTCTTTCGTTACTGCGTTCACAAGAACGCGCCAACAGTAGGTGCCGAATGTAAATAGATTATAATTACACTTACGTTTTCGATTTTTGTGTGTATATATATATATATATATATATATATATATATATGCACGGCTGGACACTTGAGTGTGTTTTACTAACATGAGGATTGGTCAGGGTGAGACACTGTAACCCATCAAGCCTAAAGCCAAAACTGAAGATCCAACATTAGTTGTCTGTCTCCGAATAATTCCATGACTCAGAGTCCTCGAATAGCTAAACAGATCTTTAGGTAGACAAGAAATACGAACCGGAAACCTAATTAACGTTTGAACAAAACTTTCAAATTTTTCCTATTTTAATTCAGATAAATCCAATTCACGTCTTCCAATCTCATTTCTTTACGTTCGATTTAACATTATCTTCCCGTTAACACTTACAATTTCAGCCGACCTCCATGTTCGAAGGCACTCTTCTCCATCCTATACGTCACAGTGAGCCGTGCAGTGGTAACAAGGAAACCTCTTAGGATGGGATATGACAAAGAATATATTTGGGAAATATATTTGAAACTAATCGATTTTATTATATTTTGGACTCCGAAACGGCGTGTAGGTCTATTGTATGTCAACTCTAAAGCACAAAACCTTGGCAAGTACATTATCTGACAAACGTTAAACTCATGACCCAGATACTGTAACGTGTTTTGGTGGAGGATAAACTGCGTCATATGGGATGCTGGACATTCATGTTTGCTCTTCCCTTTGTAATAGACAACCCGCTGAGCACCACTGTTCTTCATGCAATTATGCGGACGTACAGTACCGAACAGCAGACATCTGCACTACAAATGCCACCTTGTTTCGTAAACTAAGTAGTCACATCCTGAGTTTAGCGAACGATTTAAATATTTTCTTAACCAAAACGACTTTCCCTTCTAAACTTTTGTGCTGAGATACGAATATCCGATACGTAGCTCATATAGCAGAGGTTAAAATCGCAAGCAGTAATTGACAAGGAAGGGTGTCAAAATGCGGGCATGTCTACAATTATAGGATAATTAATAGACAAAAAATTCGAATAAATCAGTTAATTTTAACGGCTCCTCCTCGAAAAGCTTCGGTCTTCGGGCCATCTTCACAGGCCGGCACATTGTATAAGCAAATTCCCTATTGCCGCATAATTGATGGGGTATTTGAATTTGGAAGACGGTTTAAGATGGGAGTGCATATGGAAACAACTAAAGTAATGATAATATCATGGCAAAAAACACCAAGATCCAAAACAGCCGGAGAATGTGAAGTTTTTTAACAATTTGTGTGTTTTGATAACGAATGGTGAAAGACGTACATGTGAAATTAAAGCCAGTTTTGTCATACCAAAAGCAGCCTTCAATAATAAGAAAATTCTTTTCACTATCAAAAATCTACTTGAATTTAAGGAAGAAACTAATAAAATGCTTCATGTGGAACGTAGCTTTTTATGATGCTCAGATTTGGACACATCAGAAATCCCTTGAAAGTTTTGAAATGTGGTGTTGGAGAAGGATAAAGAAGGTCAGTTGGACAGATTGTGTGAGAAATGAAAAAGTATTACAAGGAGTCGAGAAAGAAAGGAACATCCTACTTACGATAAGAAGAAAGAAAGAAAACTAGATTGGTCACATCTTGCGTAGGCATTGCCTGCTAAAACAAGTTATTGAAGGAAAGGTATAAGTGAAAGAAATACGAGGCAGGAGACAAAAGCGCCTACTTGACCACGTTAAGGAAACGAGGTAGTCCTAAAAATTGAAAGCGAAAGAACTAAGTCGTTCTCTGGAAACTCATTTGGAAAAGGCTATGGACCTGTTTTAAAACAGACTGTGGGAAGATGACGATGAAAAAATGAAGATGATAGTAAATTTTACACATGTAAGATCTCAACTGACATGTTGTTCAATAATTATTGCTAATCCCGAACACTAAATATGTTACATAGGTCTGTTAAATTATTTTTGCAGACACACCGCCGGTACAAGTCGAATATTGCGCAAGTTGGAATTTAGTATATGACAAATTACGTATGCGTATAAACTTACTGTATGGGTGTATATAAACATTCGTCACATATAATACAATACGTGACGAATGTGCATGTTTCCACTAATCTTAAGGCAGAAGATAAATACCGTATGTACTATATGATGATAACATCAATACTTGAGTAGTTTTGAAGTTACCTAACACGAAGTTGCCTCGACAAGGGCGTGTCTATAATTTTGATGGGCGGGAACAGTCATAACGTGTTCACTATTGTGACTAAGCTGTGGGCTATGCATCCAAGGATCTGAGATTGCATTTCCGGCACAGTAAGAGATTTATTCCATTCATAAAGCGTCCAAACTGACACCGAGACCCACCCAATAGGTATTGTGGAAACTTCCTACAGGGTTAAAGCTGACCACTGATGGCAGTCTAATGCCGAAGTTAGGTATGAATGGCGCTACAACTCCAGGTTCGTTTACGACCGGAAATGTTACACAAGGACAACCTTATCTTTGCCTTTCTCTCGAGCACAGACGATTTATTTACAGTATGGGTTTGATATAGTGGCCTGGTGTATGTCTCGTTTTTTAAAACATTCTTAAGTTATTCATTTACTGCGGGCATATTTTCATATACGTTAAGAACTTAGTAAAATATTAAGCTTCTGGTAGCAGTCAAATTTACCAAAGTACATAATTGTATGTTATTTTTGTTTGTGTCTCTCATTTACAGCTATTCATCTGGTATTAATATCCAGACTGGAATTTACTAAAGCGTAGACTAAAGTTAATTTGTATCTGAGTGGCATACAAGTTAATGAATCTCTTTTCGATTCGAAGCTCTCACGGTGATGATTATGAAGTAACATTCCAGGAGGTGACGGCTGACTACGCAATGCATTTCAACAGACCGTACCCTTCAGATGAAATATAAGCTACGAGAACAGTCTTTAATACAGCATTTCACAGCTTGTTTTTTTAATACGCAGTGAATATTAAAATTTGCAGCACGAATTTAACAATAACTTTGAAAGATCTTTATTGTGATCCAAATTTTGTGTAGTGTAGTTTAGTAAATAAATATCGAATCTTAGAAGTCTTTTCGTTAGACCACATTCTCTAGAGACTTCCGCTTTGTCTACTTTTGTCGTTGGTGTTCAAGACTTGACACAAAACCACGAAAACAAATACATGCACTTATTTTAGTTTTACCTTGGAAAGAGGACAAGTGTAAACCCGAATTCCGTGCTGTAGATTTCTTTCAGTATTACACCTAGTTATCTCCTTCTATGGAAAGAAGAAAATCGACAAACATTTCCCCCCCAGTCAATACCAGTCGGCCTCGCGTAACACTGACCCCAGTATGTGGCCCCATAAGAGAATCTAGGAGCCCAATTTCCATTTTTATTCTTCCTGTCCTTTTACTCTAAAATAAAACGAAGTGAACAGTGGTAGTTGGGTGTTAGAATGTCTAGAACTTGTGATATGAGGAGCTGCTGAACTAAGATGGAGGTTAAGAAATGATTGCAAGGGAACGTGTTGCGTGTTGCCTAAACTGTGATAGCTCGCACCGTGTATAGGGTTTGCACACATTCAAGGTTCCCTGAACAGGCCAGTATAGAAGATTTTTCTTCAAGTATTTTTGCGTGTTTTATAATACTTTCTGTAAATGATGAGAATGATGAAGGTGAAGCGAGATGTAAAAAGGAATCAAGAGATTTGTAGATTAGGGGACAACAAGACCAAATTCTAAAGTGGATTGCCAACATGTGAGAGACGAATATTCTCCCATCTGTACAAAAGTTTCAATTCAGTGTCCGTTTTTGTTTATTTGACCCTTAGTGATCGTTGTAACAACATTTTCGGCAATATTAGCTTCCTTAGATCTGACACCTATCCGCCTGTACTAAAAAACGAATAAATTTGTAAGTTGCACTTCTGTGTTCTCTTGAACACACAACTGATAACAAGGTTATTGTTTCGCATTGCTTGGAATTTCAGGTAATAAGTTTACCTAAATAATACTGGGTAAAAAATTATCTTGCATAATACATTAACTACGAGTACACTTCTTTTTTAATGAAGGTACATTTCCATCTCGACGTGCTTAACGGTTATTATTATTATTATTATTATTATTATTATATTTAGGTATGTAGTATACATAGTTTAATGTTTCCTATATGGCATTAAAGTTTTGCGTCCTCAATATGCTTATAAGTTTTGACTTAAAAATAGTAAGTTAAATGCGGAATTATGGATGATTTTGATCAATCATCGTATCAAATATCGGTCTCTTAATTCTAGTTATCTATCAGTTAACGCCACCAAATCCATAGGTAAAGAAAATATTTCCAATTTCTTCACATTTTTATTTTCCTAATACGTATATTCTACAAACCTATACCGTCCAGAATGGGTGAATACATACATACATTCATACATATATACACACATACATACATATAGAAATACATATATATGTATAATTGGCGCGGGGTCTATTACATTACTGCACTCCAGGACGCTAGCAGCTCTAGTGTTTGTTTCTCCTGACTCAAAATTTCTTGCGTCCACCATATCGTGATATTGACTACATGATATTTAAAAATCGCCTTTGACGTTATTTGTTACGACGTAACGCTCATACCAAAATTTTGTGAAAGTCTGCCGGATGATTCAGAATTTTAAAAGGGGCTTATATTCTTAGGTACTTGCATGCACACTCTCACGCACATTACACACACCGAAACGACTTTGTCTTTTCTTAGTGTCATTTCGTGTCATTTAAGAGAAGGCAATGGGCTATAAATTACTACTGTTCAGAAAACACAGTATAGTTTCGTTATAGAAACTTTAGTGTCTTAGTATCGCATTAATTGTGAGAAAAATACGAAACCGAACAAGTAAACTCTGTGGGACAGTGCAGTGTGTTGAAGGTTAAAGAATATGGCACATGTAACATACCATTGGGTTTTAAAGAAGTATTTTCATTCCTTATTTATATCTGATCTGAGTGTACAGTAAAAACCCTTTCATATATTTTTCCCACACCTTCTCCTTTATGAGCAGTTTTCAAGCCTTAGAACACTTCCTGCTGCCGTCTGCATCCCCACATATATAATGTTCCTTTCGCTTCTCACAAGGGCAGAATGGATTACATCCGCGTCTGGTCTCTATTGATGATGCTAACTTTACTGGGCAAAAATATGAAATCCGTAAGCTGTGTTGGGTGTCAGCGCTGACGATGGCGTAGACTCCAGAATGAACAGAGTGATGTATATATTAGGTTCACATTTCATCACCATAATTCAGGAAAAATTGTAATAAATATATATTTAACTATTCCATCGAAATTGTTAATAGTTTAAATATTCAGAAATGATAGTAACAGCTCATTATTACCTTCACAAACGAAATCGGAGAAGGCTTGATACCATTCAGTTAAATATTTTGTTCTTTCTTTGCCTGCGCTTCCCAAAAACTTTCAGACTATATCGCACAGCATAATTTTGTTTGCAGTTTCATGTGGGAGCGAAACTGAGTACATGAGTGGCTGTTGTCTGCTGAAAAGTGGCTGTTGGAAGTTACTTCGTCCGTTAAGAAGTGTAATATGTATGGTATACCAGTATATCTTAAGATGATTATAATTTCCATAACAAAATATACGACCCCAGACACTTATAATTTTAACTCTTAATTACGAACGCCTTCAATTATTTAGCCATGATTCAATTAATTTCATTTTACCGCAAAGGGGGATTTACATTAGTGAAGATTGCATTTGTAAACTGCGCACCCCAACAAATTGCTGTCAGCTCTTCACTTTACAGGGCTTTTGTCCTTCTTTATTGCCCTGATATGAAATGAAGTGCAATTATTTTGTAATTACTGTATTTGGTAGCGTATATATGACCATAAAGGGGGCACTGAAGTGTTTAACGCGGTCGAACGCCCAGTGTATAATCTGATGACTGTTTAATTAATGAGAGGTCATCCTGGCTTATTCGTGTTAAATTCAGTAGTAATTTGCTTTGTGTTATGCCCATATATCCTTACACAATTGCTGTAACTTGGTTAACGGTACTTTATTTCACACTACTGTAGTGTAAAAAATAACTACTAAGTTGGAATGACATTTGACCGAACTCAGACATTATATTGCTGTTTAGCAGAGCGACCTGTGGCTGTTGACGCAGCACAGCAATTGAAGCATACAGTAAATTTTAACACCGTCGATTATGAAACGTGGGTCACTGAGGCTCAGTCTCCGCTGTCTGCGTAATGGCAGCGATATTGTTCCTACGTTATCTGCGTCTTAGCTGTAGTGGTGATTTTCTCATTTCGGAGTGAAAACAAATTGGGAAAGCGCTGGGAAAAATGAAAGTAAAGGTTTATACGAATATTGATGTACATTCTCTGAGTATGACCCACAAGACAAAATTGAAACATGGCGGGATTCTAGTGTTTTAATTTAGAAGTTTTATGTTGTAATATAGTGCATTTATTGGTAACTTCTTGAATTTTAACAATTAGTACACGAATATGACTACTATAAAAATGCATTTATTGTGTCCACTGTTTTTGTAGACGGGTTCGCAACATTGCGATAGTCGAATGTTCTCTTCTTTATAGCTGTCAATCTGTCCGTCTGTCTGTCCGCACGCAACATCGTGGCTCCCACTGGACGAATTTTCACGAAATTTCACGTTGAGTATTTTTCGAAAATCTGTCTAAGATTAAAGTTTCATTACAATCTGACAATAATAACGGGTACTTTACACGACTAAAATTGGACATTTTTGTTCATATCTTGCTTAATTCTTCTGAGAATGAGCAATGTAAGAGACATAATTTGTAGACGGAATCAAACACACCTTTTTTCAAAAAAGTATTTTTTTAATCGTGCCATGTATGAGATAATTTAGAAAATATGTTAGAGCCGAACAGGCCACAGGCGACAATAGGACGCATGTCGCAGAGCATGCTGGATACTAAAGGCTAAAAGCACGCACTCGGAATATTTAATACTTATTGCATCTTCACTGCAACAATAGTTGCACGAACGCACCACGTCATAAGAATATTTCATGCTTGTTTTTGTGTAATGTTTATTGTCGTTAGTACTTCCGTAGTTTGCAAAACTTACACTTGACAATGTACATCTGATAAGAGTGGGAGATAACCCAAACTCCAAATATGTCCGCAGCTATGAGGTTCATCTAAACATTTTCCATCGGCATTGAAGAACAATCTATTTTCCACATTGTACCTCATGAAAAAAGGCGCACCGATGATGGCGCCATTGTGAAGTATCCTTAAGGATGACTTTGAATTACAGAATCGTGTATGATGTGGTAACAAAACACAGATTTATGAGTTTATGTTCTAATTAGGGACAAAGGACAGCAAAGTATTATTAAGAACTGCGATTTTTTTTAAAATAAGAAAACGTTTAAATGTGTATGCAAAATTTAATTTAATTTTAGTTGTTACTCCTGTGGACAATTATTACGGAAAACATGATGTTACACAAATTACGTAACACAGAGGAAAACTTCAATTGACGTTCAATTAAAGTACATACAGATGTACGGGTCTGAAGCAGTGCTTCAGACTGCATAAAGACACCACACCGCCATAGCCACACTGAAACGGAACACCAACACACACCGAACCAGATACAACCCACGAAATAACAACCAATTAGTCGCAGGCTCCTGAAGATGGTCGTATTAAAGGCCGAAACATGTTGAGCATTGAATGAGCATTGAAAAAATAATAAAATAAGTGGCATCAAGTTGGTTTTTCTCTTTACTCAACTATCAAGATGATGCACGGTCCCATAAACATAAGATTAACTAGGTTCTAATTGGAAGGATTTTCATGAAGTTGTATATTTGGTTATTATTCGAAAATCTGCCGAGAAAATTCATTTTCATTAAAATCTGACAAGAATAAATAGTACTTTACGTGAAGACCAATGTAAAGATTTGATCATATCTCGCTCAGTTCTTCTTAGGATGAAATACGTGACAGGCAAATTTATAGAGAAAATCAAAATATATTAATTATTTTTTTTAAGTCTTGTCACTTATGAAATAATGTGGAAGAGTATTGCAGAGCCGGGCAGGCCACAGATGACAATATGGCGCATGCACTTTGCATGCTGGATAAATAATGCTACAAATACACACTCAGAATTTGAAGTACTTATCGTTTTCCCACCGCAGCAATTGTTGCACGAACGCGCCTCAATGTTACGTTATATGTACGTTGCCTGTCTTGTTTATATTCAGAATATAACGCGCAATGTACATGTTATGAGACATATACACATACCCAACCAATTGCACGCTATAACAGACGTGTGCTGTATGATTTTGTAGACAGTCTCCTCCTAAATATTTTGTCTAAATCTTGGCCATCCTCAGGAAGATTATATTTACGAAGGAATATTGTATGTCAGTGCATTGTATGTTATTAGTAGGCAGACTACTTGTCTCAATAATGAAATTTGCTATAAAATACCAATCTATTATTTACTTA
>Ga0123357_10006995_pt1 | contig 13874 bp, 14 predicted proteins | sample TergutEmb28metaG_FD_89873 | JGI IMG/M metagenome (GOLD analysis project Ga0123357, IMG submission 89873) | Embiratermes neotenicus P4 segment gut microbial communities from Petit-Saut dam, French Guiana - Emb289 P4 | ecosystem: Host-associated > Arthropoda: Insects > Digestive system > Gut ... | reverse complement strand
TGTCATATGACACGTCATCAAGTACTCAATGATTTCTTGGTCTCTCGCCGAGAACTCAGATTTGATGAAACCTAGCACAGACTCATATCTGTGCTGCCAGCCGTTGAGTTCTTCATCAAGACTGAGACGATAGCCGCACTCAATCTTCGCCTCGTGAAGTGCTCTTAAGAAAACACCTAGCTGGTCACCGATGCTTTGCCTTTGTGTCTGTGAGAGATCGAGATCGCAGAGTCGCTCACCAACGACCCCATAGAGACCAAGATACGAATTATCGTCAGAAACCCATCCCACGCTTTGTAGATTGACACCCAGGCCGAGACTGTTCAGTGATTTCAGAATCGAGATTTCGTTGTCATATTTCACGTCACTATGGCGGGGAAACTTGAAAACTATCCTGCCCTTGTCGATGACGTATCCGCGGCTGGAGAAACCGCCATCATGAAGTTCGATAAGGCTGTCGTCAGTGACGCCAGTCAGCCGTTTGACTATTTCAATCTCATCATTCATGTATTGCTCACTCATTGCTATGAAACAAACTGCGCTAACAGTCTAAGCTCCTCCGGCCGCGTCAAACCCGTCACAACCGGATTTGGGACGGATTGGAGCCAGTCCAGTGTGTCGCGCACCGTTTCCGCTACGGGACGGATAACCAGACCGGCCTCCAGTGACGCCGTCACGTCCCGCGTCATCATCGCCGCTTCACCAGCATCCGCCACCCACAACGGGATCGACCCCGGGCCCCACCACTCCTTGACACCGTGGTCAAGCAGCCAATGCGACGGCACAGAAACCAGATTTATGCCAGCCCCGACACCGTCCAACAAACCCGCCACGAAATCCGCTCTCGTCATGCTGGAGCCCAACGCATCGAAACACCCAGAGACCCCATCCTCAATCACCCGGACGACCCAACGCGCCAAGTCACTGACATCAATGAACTGCACCGGATCGCCGGGCTCACCCGGCACCAGCAAATCACCGCCGTCGAGCACCGCCTGCGCGGCATGGATGGGCCAATACGCGAACCGGCCGCTGCTGTCCCCCGGCCCCACGATCAGACCAGGACGCAGCACCAACGCTGATGCCGCCCCCGTCAGCACGGCGTTCTCACAGGCCACTTTCATCGCCCCATAGGTCTCCGGGTTAGCACTGGGGTCACCGTCGTCAATCGGCTCGACCAATGCCGTGTCCGCCACGGTGCCACCCGGTTGCGACATATCGGCGTACACGTTCAGCGTCGAGATGAACACCCACCGCGCGTCCGGCCACTGCACCACCGCCTGTTGCGCAAATATGGGCGTCCCCGTCACGTCCACCACAGCATCCGGATGGAGAGCCGCCAACTCACTGGGGACGGCTCCAGCCCGGTCCCACCGCACAAACGTTGCTCCATCTGGCGCATCACCGTGCTGACCACGCGCCGCACAAATGACGTCATGCCCAGCACCGACCGCCACCTCGGCAATGCGCTTGGACAAGAACTGGGTGCCGCCCAACACAAGAATCCGCATCACCCCATCCTACGGCGCACCGCACTCGCTTGAGTCTTGGACGGCGGGGCGTCACCAAGTGGTCGCCGTCCTCAGCTACGACGAGGCGAACCGGCGTCAAGGCCGGGTTCAATGCGCGACATATCGCACCCCCGGTGAATAGACAGACGTACAGAGTGGTAGGCTTTTTGCTTGTCAGGTATGCATTGATGCTACATACCAAGCGATGTCTATCAACGCCTACTAGAAAAAAGGCAAACATGAAAACACGAACACGGGGACTTGTCTCCGTGCTAGCATCACTAGCGCTGGCCGCTGGCATGACGGCGGGCATCACCCCCATCGCCTACGCAGACGACGGACATTGTGACCTCACCGTAGATGGGACGACGGTAGGGATACCATGTAGTGATGCGCTATGGGATGTACAAAATGACAGCACAGCTACGATAAAGTTGTGGTCTGATTTTGACTATTCTCAGGGGATCAATTTCATCAACAGTGACATCACCCTTGATCTGAACGGATACACCATGAATGTGGCCACCGATGACGCAATGGGGATATATCTTCACAATTCGAGTCTGACGCTGGTCGATCCGTCCAACGGCTCATTCAACCTCACTGGCAAAACCGGTGCGTATCTCGAAAACAACTCGACGCTAGAGGTCAGCAACCTCACATCGACTGAGCCGTATTGCGCGGGCGGAGAAATGGCAAGCGGCAGCACGCTGACTGTCTACAAAGATGTGACGGCAACAACGGGTTACGGCATAGATGTCGAAGGCGACGGCAACATCGTCTGGGTCCATGGAGCGATCATGGCATGGGCCTACCTCAGCATCAAGGGCGGTATCTATTACCAATCTGACGGCGTGGAATATCCTGACATCCTTCCCGGATATTTGCTCTATTCTGATGGTAGTAGCAACGTGTGGGTCAAAAAGCCGATTGACCTGTCCACCGCCACCGTCACGATCCCGGCCAAGGCGTGGACCGGCAAGCAGATCAAACCCACCGCCATCACCTATAACGGCGTCAGCTACCCCTTCAGCGCAAACACGTCGTCGGCCACCTACGGCACGAACAAGAACATCGGCAAGGGCACCGTCAAGATCACCGGACAAGGTCATTTCGTCGGCACCAAGACAATCACCTTCCAGATCGTCCCCAAGACCAACAAGATCACAAAGATCACAGCCGCCAAGAAATCCATGAAAGTCACCTGGACCAAAGTATCCAACACCCAAAAAGTCACCGGCTACCAAGTCCACTACCGCGTCAAAGGCAAAACCACCTGGAAAACCAAGACCTTCACATCAAAGTACTCGTCCGCCACGATCAAGAGCCTACTCAAGGGCAAGAAATACCAAGTCCAAGTCCGCTCATACAAGACCGTCTCAGGAGTCAAGTACTACAGCGCCTGGAGCGCCGTTAAAACAAGCGCCGCCATCAAGTAAAGACGTCACCAAGCATCCACCAGTCAAACCTTAAACCACAAAACTCGTCAAAGAAATCGCCCACAAACGAGGATGTTGACGTCAACCTAGCCAAGCTGCGGCGGGTTCCAGCCGGCCCGGGGGTGCCCAGACGCCATCCTCGCCGCCTAGTCTAGGTGGCCACCAAACATTGCGGGCGGCTGCGGTGTAGCCAGCCCAAACCGGCGTTCCACCCGCCAACCCTTCCAATCAAGGGATGTTCAACCTTGGAATGGCGTCTACCAACTGACGGGTGTACTCGTCAGGGGCCAAACGTCCCAACCGCGCCGCCTATCCCAGTTCAGCTATGAGAGTGGTATGATTTTGCTAGTCAGGTATGCATTGATGCTACATACCAAGCGATGTCTATCAACGCCTACTAGAAAGAAGGCAACCATGAAAACACGAACACAGGGTCTTATCTCCGTGCTAGCATCACTGGCGCTGGCCGCTGGCATGACGGCGGGCATCACCCCAACCGCCTACGCAGACGACAACGTCTGCGACGTCACAATCGACAGTGACACAACGCCCTACACTGATTTTGGCGACGCATTGAATAGCATACAGTCTGGCGATACAGCCACGATAACGCTATTGTCTGACATCGATTACACTAGCGGCATTTCCATAGACGATGATACGAACATCACCCTCGATTTGAATGGACACACGCTTGATGTGATAGACGATGCTGGTTCGAGTAACGCGTTGTCCATCGGCTCCGGAGCGTCCATCCATCTATCCGATCCATCCAACGGCGCATTCAATATCACTGCCACAGATGTCTGGGGCGTTTACATGCAAAGCGCGAGTGCTGAGGTCAGTAGCATAAAGACAGTGTCCACCGACGGCTCCGATACTGTTGGCACATGGATGATGGGTAACAGCGACTTAACCGTTTACGGTAATGTGGCATCAACAGCGGGGATATCGCTTTACGTGTTTGACTACAGCACTCTCTTCATCCACGGATACATCGTGGCTGATCCAGTCTCGATTGGCTTTCTAGACGACGATTACGATCTGTCCAGTGCCGTGGATGATCCCGATAATCCGGGCTACCTGCTTCTCACCGACGGCTTCGCTTATCTTTGGGCTAAAAAGCCCATCGACCTGTCCACGATCACCGTCACGATCCCAGCCAAGGCCTGGACCGGCAAGCAGATCAAGCCGACCTCCTTCACCTACAACGGCGTGAGCTACCCCTTCACCGACAACACGTCGTCGGCCACCTACGGCACGAACAAGAACATCGGCAAAGGCACAGTCAAGATCACTGGCAAGGGAATGTTCGCCGGCACCAAGACCATCACCTTCCAAATCGTCCCCAAGACAAACAAGATCTCCAAGATCGCAGCAGCCAAGAAATCCATGAAAGTCACCTGGACCAAAGTATCCAGCACCCAGAAAGTCACCGGCTACCAAGTCCACTACCGCGTCAAAGGCAAGACCACCTGGAAGACCAAGACCTTCTCAGCGAAATACTCCTCCGCCACGATCAAGAGCCTTCTCAAGGGCAAGAAATACCAAGTGCAGGTCCGCTCATACAAGACCGTCTCAAAAGTCATGTACTACAGCGCCTGGAGCGCTGTGAAAACGTCTGCCGCCATCAAGTAAAGACGTCGCCAAGTCACGTCAGCGCGTCACCCACCAACTAGGTGTTTCTGGGTGACGCGCTGAGATCGGCCGTCGCCAGACCCATCGCCACAAAGGCCGCCTCCAGATCATGGTCGCCCGTGACGGCTACAACACCGTCCGCCTCCAAGCACAGGGCTGTCGCGGCGTGTACGGCATCGTAGCCACGCAAACCGTGCTGCAACGCCAACCGAGCAGCGGTATCGACGATGTGACGATCGGGCACCACCAAGTCCATCTCGTCAATACGGTCATCGAACAGACGGGCCGCGGCGGTGTGCTCGCCCGGGGTCAGACGCTTCAAGCGCATCGCCTGGGCCAGCGCCGCGTGGCCTTCCGCCACCACCAAGATGGACGCCACACGCACGTCGCAGGCCGTCCACAATTGGGCACACCGCAGACTCGTCGGTTCGGCAACGGCCAGTGGCACCAGCGCAGACGTGTCAAAACAGCCAATCATCGCCGCTGGCCTGCGATCAGATCGGTGACGATGCCGTGCCCGGCAACCGGCTCTGGCAATGGGCTCGGACGGCGCGTCGCCGGGCGCACCAGGCCGTCCAACACCAACCGCTCGTATGCCGAAGACCCCGGCACGGGCACCAGTTGTGCCACCGCCTGCCCCCGCTCGGTGACGACGTACGACCGTCCCTGCTTGACGGCGTCGACATAGCTGGACAAGTCAGCCCGTAGCTCGCGCAACCCCACTGACGACTCGTATGTTGCAACTACACTCATGCAATAAGTGTACACATAACCTCTGCAGTGCCGCCGTCTTTAGGTTCGTCGCCCTTCAACGCGCGGAATTGTAAGGTGATTTTACCTTGATTCGTAAGGTAGACTTTCCTTTGTCACGGACAGGCAGGAGGGCCGCTTTGACCACGCTCACCATCACCGCCAAGGGCCAGATCACGCTCAAGAAGGAGGTCCTCTCCGCTTTGGGGGTCGCGCCCGGCGACAAGGTGGCGGTCGAGACGCTGCCCAATCACAACATCGTGTTGAGCCCGATCCGACCGTCCGGCACCATCGACGACCTGTTCGGCATGTTCCATGGGCAGGTCACGCATCCGCTGACCATCGACCAGATGAACGACATCATCGCGGACGCCTGGGCGGGTAAACGATGAAAATCACTGCCGACACCAACCTGCTAGTGCGCCTGGCCGTCAACGACGACCCGAAGCAAGCCGAAACGGCCCGCGCTTTGCTGACACAAGCCGAACTGGTGGCCGTCCCGCTTGCCGTGTTATGCGAGTTCGTCTGGGTGCTGCGACGTGGCTACGGGCTGTCGCAAGACGACGCCGCCCGGGCCGTCCGCACCCTCCTGAACGCCGAGACCGTCAAGTACGACAAGCTGGCAGCGGCTCAGGGCTTGGCCATGCTGGACGCGGGAGGCGATTTCGCCGACGGTGTGATCGCCTACTGCGGATGGCAACTGGGTGCCGACGAGTTCGTCACCTTCGACCGCCAGTCCGCCAAAATCGTCAACGAAACCGGCCTCAAAACGAGATTGTTGACGGCAACCTAGTTGTCGGCCATGATGTTGGCTCCAACCGGCCCGGGGCTCCCAGATGCCATCCTCGCCGCCTAGTCTGGGTGGCCACCAAACACTGCGGGCGGCTGCGGTGTCGCCAGCCCAAACCGGCGTTACGCCCGCCAACCCGTCCAATCAGGTTATGTTCAGCCTTGGTATGGCGTCTACTAACTGCCGCGTGTACTCGTCACCCGGCTCGTCGAAAATTTGGCGCACCGGGCCCGACTCCACCACCCGGCCCCCGTTCATGACCACGACCGAATCGCACACGCGCCGCACGACGCCCAGATCGTGGCTGACGAAGATCAGCGTCAACCCGTCGTCGCGCACCCGCTCGTCGATCAGGTTCAGAATCTGGGCTCGCACCGACACGTCGAGACTGGACGTCGCCTCGTCGGCAATCAATACTTGGGGACGCGACACCAACGCCCGGGCAATGGCGATGCGCTGCCGCTGACCGCCCGAGAACTCGTGCGGATACCGCTTGGCGACGTCCGGCTCCAGCCCCACCTGACGCAGTATCTCGTCCAAAGCCACACCGTCGCGCCCCCGCAGCAGCGGCGACCGCAGCGGCTCGGTGATGATGCGACCCACCCGCATGCGCGGATCCAGCGACGAGCGCGGATCCTGGAACACCATCGACACCTGCGACCGCAGGAATCCCAGATCGCGCTCCCGCAGCCCGGTCAGCGGGCGTCCCTGGAAGACGATCTCGCCGCTGGTGACGGGCAGCAGCCCGGCCATGGCTCGCACCAGGGTAGTCTTGCCCGACCCGGACTCCCCCACTATGCCGACTCGCTGACCCGACCCGACCTGCAGGCTGACGTCGTCCAGCGCCAGCACACGGCCGAATCGCCGGCTGACTTGGCGGACGTCATAATCTGGGCACTCAGTCATCGTCGGCACCCTCTTGTCGGGCCGCGGTCACCAACTGCTTGGAGTACGGATGGACGGGGTCAGTGAAGATCTGCCGCACGCTGCCCCGCTCGACGATCCGGCCCTCGTGCATCACCATCACTGCATCGCAGACTTGCGAGACGACGGCCAGGTCGTGGCTGATGAACAAACAGGCCGCCCCGCCCCGGGTCAGTTCATCCGCGATCAGCCGCAACACCCGGGCCTGCACCGTCACGTCCAAAGCCGTGGTCGGCTCGTCAAAAATCACCAGTGCGGGACGGTTGATCAGCGCCATGGCGATCAGCACCCGCTGCCGCTGCCCGCCCGACAACTGGTGCGGATAGCTTGCGGCGACGCGCCGGGGATCGGGCACCCCCACCTCGCCCAGGATTCCCAGTACGCGGGACCGTGCGTCGTCCACAATTTGCTCAGGGCTGGCGTGGTATTTGGCCGCGTCCTTGGCCCGCGCGTAGTGCAGCCGCAGCACCTCGGCCACCTGCATGCCGACGGTCATCGTCGGGTCGAGCGCGGTCATCGGCTCTTGGAACACCATGCTCATGGCGTCGCCTCGCAGCTTGGCATACGACGCGTCGTCCAAACCCACCAGCTCGCGGCCCCGCCACTGGACCGACCCCTCCAAGTGCGCGTTTTCGGGCAGCAAACCCATGATGGCAAGGGCGGTCGCCGACTTGCCCGATCCGGATTGCCCGATCAGCCCCAGTCGCTGGCCAGGTTCGATATCGAAGCTGACATCCTGCAGGGCGACGGTCCGGCGCCGTCCGAAATCCACCTGCAGGTTTTGGACGCTCAAAAGCGGTGTCGTCATCGGACCTCCTGCAGCGTGGGGTCGATGACGTCGCGAAGGCCGTCCCCAAGCAGGTTGAAGCCGAGCACTGCCAGCGCGATGAACAGGCCCGGCCAGAACGCCAGATTCGGGTTGCTGAACAGGTACTGCTGGGCGTCGTAGAGCATGCGTCCCCAAGTCGGCGTGGTCGCCGGGGCCGACAGCCCGAGGTAGCTGAGCGCCGCCTCGGCCAGGATGGCCAGCCCGAAGCTGACGGACGCCTGGACCAGCACCACCGGCGCGATGTTCGGCAGGACGTGGGTGACGGCGATGCGCCAGGGCGGCGTCCCGGCCACGCGGGCGGCCAGAATGTAGTCCTGGCTAAGCACTTGCAGTGCCGCACCGCGGGCCAGACGAGCGAACGCCGGGATGGACGCGATGCCGATGGCCGTCATGGACGTGACGATGGAGCCACCGCCACGGGCCGCCGCCAACAGGATGGCCAGCAACAGCGCCGGAAAGGCATAGACGATGTCGGCGCCGCGCATTAGCAGGCGGCCGCCCCAACCCGGTGAGGCGGCGGCCACGATACCGACCGGCACACCGATCAGCGCCCCGATGAGGACGGCGATCACCCCGACTTGCAGGCACACACGGGCGCCCACCAAAATCCGGCTGAAGATGTCCTGGCCCAGGCCGTCCGTCCCCATCAAGTGAGGCCATCCCGGGGCCAACAGACGGCTCGCCGCATCCACGTGGGTGGGGTCGAAGGGCTGCCAGAAAGCCGACACGATGGCCAGCACCACGACCAGGCCCACCAGTGTGGCGCCGATGGCCAGGGACAACACTTGGAAGACGCGCCTCATGCCGCCACCTCGTCATCGCCTGGCCGCAGGCGCGGGTCGATCAGGCCGTACGTCAGGTCGACGGCGGTGTTGATGGCCAGGATCAGCGCCACCAGCACCATCACCACCGCTTGGACGACGGGCAAATCGCGGGTTTGAACGGAGCTGAGCAGCAGTGACCCCAGCCCGGGCAAGACAAAGACGTTTTCGATGACGACCGCGCCGACGAATAGCGTAGTCAACTGCAAGCCCACCACGGTGACGACTTGCAGCGCGACGTTGCGCAAACCGTGCCGGGTGATCGCTTTGCGACGCGTCCAGCCCACGGCGCGGGCCGTCCGGAAGTAGTCCTGCTGCAGGACGTCGATGAAGGCGCCGCGCACGTAGCGGACCAGGACGGCCGCTTGGACGACGCCCAGGGCCACCGACGGCAGGATCAGGCGGCGCAACCAATCGAGCGGGTCTTGCAGCAGCGGCGTGTAACCGTTGGCCGGCAGCCAGTGAAGCTTGACGGCGAAGACCACCACCAGGACGACACCAGCCAGGAAGGCCGGCACAGACATGGCGATCTGCGAGACGATTGAGACCATGACGCCGGAAGGCTTGCGACGGCGCATCGCCGCGAAGGCGCCCAGCGGCAACGCCAGGAGGACGGCGATCAGCATGCCGAGGATCACGAGCGAGAGCGTCACACCCAGTTTGCTGGCCACCAGCGGGCCGATGGGCAACTGCGAGAAGGCCGAGTGGCCGAGGTCGCCGTGCAACAGGCCCGTCAGCCAGTGCCAGTAACGCAGCGCGACGGGCTGGTCCAGCCCCATATGCTCACGCAGGTTGGCGACGGCGTCTGGGGTGGCTGACGATCCCAATATCACCCCCGCCACGTCGCCCGGCAGCAGGTTCAGCAACCCGAAGACGGCGATGGACGCCACCAATAGGCTCGCCAAAAATGCGGCGAATCTAGCTAACGCCCGGCGGATCACGCGGCGTCACCCATTCTTCGAGGTGATGTTGGTCACGTCGAAGCTCAGGCTGATGGCGTTTTCGGGGATGCCAACCAGGTCCGGGGTGGCGATGACGATGCTGGGCAGCAGCCACAAGAAATCACCCGCCGCGTCAGTCGACAGCAATTTGGCCGCCTGTTGCATCAGAGTGATCTGGTCGTCGGGGCTGGCCGCGTCCGCCTGGGCGATGAGTTTCTGGAAGTCCTTGTTGTCGTAATGCCAGTAATATGTCGGGTCGGCCCATTTGACGATATCGCGCGGCTCGACGTGGGCGACGATCGTCATATCGTAATCGCCTTGCACCATTACCTGATCGATCCAGCGGGCTGGGAAATCGAGCTCCGAAACGTTGACCGTGATACCGACGTCTTTCAGCTGACTGGCGATGAATTGCGCCGCAGCAGTGGCGTAGGGCAGCGTCGGCACCTGGAGGTTGATCGTCAGACCACCCGCGAAACCGGCGTCTGCAAGCAACTGTTTTGCCTTGTCAGGATTAAATTGATAAGCATTGGAAAGATCCTGGTACCAGGGATCCGTCGGTGGCACCATTGAGCCGATCAGTGTCCCCTGCCCGGCCCACACCGAGTCCATCAGCGCCTGACGGTCGATGGCGTAACAAATCGCCTGACGCACTTTGACGTTCGTGAATGGGGTTTTCGAGTCGTTGAAACCGAGCACGATTTCGCCATTGGTGACGCCTTTTATCACCTGGTATTTCGTGGTGTCCGAGAATTGGCTCAGCGCTTGCGGCGCGGCCAGATTCGAAATGACATCCAGATCGCCGGACAGCATCGCGGCATTCATGGAATTCGGGTCAGCGAAATAGCGGAATGTCACCTGTTGGAAATACACCGGCGATCCCCAGTATTTGTCCGACGTCTGCAGTACCACCGAATCGCCTGGGTTCCACCGCTTGAGAACATACGGCCCAGAACCAGCGGGTGTGTTGGCCAGGTCGGCAGACTGGGCCGGATTGATGACGATTCCGGCGCTGCCCGTCATGTCGTACAGCCAAGAGTTGCTGGGGCGGCTCAGCACGACTTGGACGGTCGAGGTGTCCGGGGCGGACATCTGCGACACCACCGACATTTGCTGCTTGTTGACGGCCGTCACCGAAGGATCGTCCTCGATGCGCTGGAAGCTCTTGATCACGGCATCGGCGGTGACGGGAGTGCCATCCGCGAAGGTCGCACCCGGTTGCAGTGTGAAGACGTACGTCAACCCATCGTTGCTGACGGTCCATTCCTTGGCCAGCAGCGGACGGATATTCCCGTCGCCGTCCAGCTTGACCAGCGTCTCGTAGACGTTGTAGAGCAGCACTTGGGCGACGGCCGCATTGTCGTTGGTCGTCGGATCCATCGAATCGGGCACTGCCGTGGCACCGACGCGCAGTTGTTGGCTGGCGGGGACGGCGTCCTGCCCGGCACATCCCGTCATGACTAGTGCTGACGTCATAGCCAACAGGCTGAGCAGAGTCGTGGCACGGCGCATAGGCATCTCCAAACACTAGGGCGTCATCCAAGCCTACCGCGTAGACGGTGTTCACAGACTGGTTGGTCCGGCGATCCGGTCAGGACACCATGCATAGGAGAGCGGCCAGACGCCGCTCGGCCTCCCGCGTCTGGGCCATTTATGTCGTCCCGATACGCCGTTCCTGGTGATTGCGCAGCGGGGGTTGTCGTTTCGCACCATCCGTTGAGCCGAGATCGGACTTTTCGTCCACTTCAGCGAACGGAGATGGACGAAAACCCCGATCTCGTGGTTGAGATGGATTGGCAGACGTCCCCAAACCAAGCGGATAGCGCGCTTTTTGCATGACAGCACGGACTCGGGTAAGGTAGATAGTCGCGACGCGGGGTGGAGCAGTTCGGTAGCTCACCGGGCTCATAACCCGGAGGTCCAAGGTTCAAATCCTTGCCCCGCTACTAGTGGATGTTCATGGGAGAACATTTTTGTGTTCACAAAAGTCTCATCCATACCCTGTGGCTGCCACTGGATACTCGACCTGGACACTGGCCAAGGACTCCGGCGTCACCAAGTCCGTGATTCGCATTTTGTCGCCCTCCTCCGGTAGAGTGATTCTCGAAGACCCCGGAACGATCCCTAGCGAAAGCTATATCGCCGGGGTTACGTCTTTCCAAGAATCAGTCTGGCAGCAGGCACTTACAAAAACTGGGGTATCGTTTATCCCAGGTTTATTGGCCTTGTGCGGGAGGCAATGGCAACATGAAAATTCTGCTGATACAGCCCAAGATGAACAAACGCCCGATGGACACGGACCTGAAGACGCAGATGTCGCCACCTTTAGGTCTTTTCACCTTGGTCAATCTGACTCCGCCGGAGCATGACGTATTGGTAATAAATGGAAATGTCGAGAAAATCCCGTTTGATTACCCCGCCGACTTAGTCGGCATCACTCTCACGCTGGATGTCTTTCCACGCGCTTGCGAGATTGCTGCCAAATTCCAGAGCCGCGGGATTCCGGTCGTCGCTGGCGGCATTCATGTTTCTTGCAGTCCCGATGGGTGCACCCCATATTTTGATGCCATCTGTGTGGGGCCAGCCGAGAGGGTTTGGGCACGGATTATCGCTGATACCGCGAATCACCATTTACAGGGAGTATACCGAGATTATGACGGATTCAAGGGAGAGGAAATCGTCTCCCCTGCTTATGACAAAATTGACAGGAAAAAGTACTTATTCACGAATGTGATCAGCACAAGCAGGGGCTGCCCAAGCCGTTGTGACTTTTGCTATAACAGTTGCAGCAATCGTCTTTATGCACGACGTCCGATTCCTGATGTGATACATGACATACAGACACTGCGCACTCGGCACGTGTATTTTATCGATGACGATTTCATGGGCGATCCTTCTTACACACATGAACTGCTTGGCAGTATGAAAGGCATGGATTTGAAGTGGAATGCTGCCGTCACCACAAAAATCCTGAATCATCTGGAACTGCTCGACCTGATGGTTGAAACCGGCTGTCAGAGCTTGTTTATCGGCTTTGAGTCGGTGAACAACAAAGCCTTGGCGGGAGTGCATAAGGCTAACCGGTCGGAATTGTATGACCGATTGGCAGAGGAATTGCACAAGCGGGGCATAATGATAAATGCGAGCATGGTTTTCGGCTTGGATGGCGACGGTCCAGAGGTGTTCGACAATACCCTCGACTGGCTAGTGAGGAACAAAATCGAGACGCTGACTTCACATATTCTCACGCCCTATCCTGGTACTCGGCTCTATGCGAGAATGGAAGCCGATGGACGTATCACCGACCGCAATCTTGCCCATTATGACACCGCGCATGTGGTATACGCGCCACAAGACATCAGCAAGGGCGCTTTATACAAGGGCTATCTGCAGATGTACAAGCAGTTTTACTCTTTCCGGAATATCATGCGTCGAAAGCCTGCGTGCAAGCAACAGCGCAACCCGTACTTTCTGTTCAACTTTCTATACCGGAAATACGGCAGGCTGGTTTCTGCTCTTTCCAGAATCGTCCCCATGCGCTGCTTGGGGCTCATCTCTGAAAGAATCGCCTACAACGTCTAGAGCACGATATCAGCGAGGTCGGCGATGCTGTCGATGACGGTCGCACCTCGATCTACCAGGATCAGTCTGTCCTGGTGACCGGCAGCGATGAGAACACAATCGGCGCCCAACGCGTCAGCAACTTCCTTATCGTGGACGGTGTCACCAATCAACAGCGTCCGCTGTGGCCTGACGCGGGCGATGTACTGCTTGCCCAGTTCGATCTTGCTGGCAGCCAGAATGTCGGGTAGGCCGAGTATCTCGTCAAAATAGCCACTGATACCGAACGGGCTGATCTGGCTGATCAGGTTGTCCATTTGGGTGGCCGACAAGATAACCTGCCTCACACCGCCCCGTCTGATTACCTCCAATGTCGCCTCTGCCCCGGGGAACAGGTGTGCTCGGCTGGCCAACTGATGATAGATGGGGTTGTACTCGGCAGACAGGTCAGCGAACGGTTCCTTCGAGAAGTCGAAGCCGAGCCGGCGGTAGAAGTCCTGAACAGGGAACCCGAACACGCTTCGGTATGCCGCCACTGACTCCAACTTCGGCATCCCACGCCTGCCCAACATCATGTTCATCGCCTCGATACAGGCACTGACGTCGTCAAACAGCGTCCCGTTCCAGTCCCAGATGACGTTGCTGTACGTTGCCATGATCTGCCTCCTCG
>Ga0123357_10006993_pt1 | contig 13877 bp, 12 predicted proteins | sample TergutEmb28metaG_FD_89873 | JGI IMG/M metagenome (GOLD analysis project Ga0123357, IMG submission 89873) | Embiratermes neotenicus P4 segment gut microbial communities from Petit-Saut dam, French Guiana - Emb289 P4 | ecosystem: Host-associated > Arthropoda: Insects > Digestive system > Gut ... | reverse complement strand
CGGGGCGGTGGGTTCGGGCGCCAACGGCGCGGGAGTCGGGGCGAGTTGCACGGGCGCACCCAGCGGGGGGGTGCCCAACGGGGGGGTGCCCAACGGGGGGGACGCGCCCAACGCCGTGTCGAGCGGGGGAACCGGCTGTGACGGGACGGGGTCCGGCGTCCTGGGGAAAAGGCTGGGGGAATCCCACCGGGGCGGCGTCTGCGGCCACCGCGTCTCCGGGACTGAGCGGGGCCACTGCGAACGGCCCAGAAGCTCATCGATGGCCGACGTGCCTGAACTGGCCGCCGCGCCCGAACTGGCCACCGCTCCGGGCGCCGTTCCAGCCGTCGACGCGGGCGGCCTCGCGATGGTGATGCCAGGGATCTCCGTGTGCCCGCTGGCCTGCGGTGGACGCGACGGATCACGGCGCGTGCGCGGGGGCGGTTCCTCGCCAGGCTGCGCGGACGACGGCACGCCGGGATTCGCCTGCCCGAACCGGGAGCCCGGATCCAAGCTTCGCGCGGGGGCGGCAGGAGCCGGTGGGGCGTCGCCAGTGGCGGAGGGGATGCCGTACTGCTCGGGGGTGAACCGGCGGCTCGGGTCGGACAGGCTGGCCAGGAACGCGGAGGCAGCCGCGTCGGCGCTCCTGGGCCCGGACGCCCGGGCCGTCCCCGCAGCCGGGCGGCCGGGAGCCCCCTGAACCGATGCGCCGCCAGCAGGTGGGACGGGCATTCCACCCGCTGGTGGCTGGCCGCCGCGACCGCCCGACGCGCCGGTAGTCGGCGGGGTGGACGTACGCGCTCCCAGCGACGAGACGTCCGCCCACCATGACGGCGGCGGGGCCAAGGGCGGTTGAGCGGACGACGCAGGAGCAGACGACGGAGGTAAAGCGGATGCCCGTGGCGGCGGCGTGGCCGCCGACGGCACGCCGCCCGCAAAGGACGGCGGCGCAGCGGGAGGACGTGCCGCAGACGGAGGGGGCGCCGCAGGACGCGCTGCGGGAGGGGGCGAGGACAAGGAGTGCCCCGGCGCCAAACCGTCGAGCAACGCCTTGAGTTCTGGATACGATTCGTGGCTCAGCGACTCCGCGTTCTGGCCGGTCCCGTCGAGTGCGTCCGACAGATGTTCGACCCACAACGGGTCCCCCGACAGCCATTCGGGCAAACCCATCGCGTCGCCGCCGCCCGCATCTATCGCGTGGCGCGGCGTGGGTTCGCCCGGAGTCGTGGTCACGGTGCCATCGTAGCGGGGACCGGTGTGAATCAGGGAAGCGCCGATCCAAGTCGGCCTGTGCTGGTTCCGACGCCGCCGTGGCGGGCGGGGGCCTTCGGCGTCACCGCGACAGCCGCGACTGGCATGGGCCACCCGGCCACACCCAGGCGAGCCAGCTCGCACCTCATCCGCGAGGCGACACGCAGAGTGGCGGATCGGCGGGCGCCGTTGGGTTTTCGGCGCATACTTCCTGTGATGGAATTTTCTACCCCCGCTGGCCAGCTCATCCTCGCCGGAACGCCGATCGGCAACCTCGCCGACGCTTCCGACGCGCTGCGATCCGCCCTGGCCGGCGCGGACGTGATCGCCGCCGAAGACACCCGACGCGCCCGGACGCTGCTGGCCGGGCTGGGCGTCCACACGTCGGCGCGGTTCACCTCCTATTTCGACGGCAACGAAGCCGCGCGGGCGGCGTCGCTGCTGGACGAGTTGACGCGGGGAGCGGTGGTCGTCGTCGTCACCGACGCGGGGATGCCCACCGTTTCCGACCCCGGCTACCGGCTGGTGCGCGCGGCCATCGACGCGGGGGTGCCCATATCTGTGGTTCCGGGACCGTCGGCGGTGCTGGTGGCGCTGGCGTTGTCGGGGCTTGCCACCGACCGGTTCTGCTTCGAGGGTTTCCTGCCGCGCAAGGCGGGCGAGCGGCGTCGTCGGCTGGCGGCGTTGGCGGGCGAAGAACGCACGATGGTGTTTTACGAGGCGCCCCATCGCCTGGAGGCGTTCCTGGCGGACGCGGTCGCGGCGTTCGGCGGCGACCGGCAGGCGTCGGTGAGCCGGGAGCTGACCAAGACGTTCGAGGAGACGCGGCGTGGGCCCCTGGCCGACCTGGCCGCGTGGGCCGCCGAGGGGGTCCGGGGCGAGGTCAGCGTGGTGATCGCCGGGCGGACGGGCGCCGCCGTCGACCCCGACGAGGCGCTGGCCGCAGTGCTGGAGCGCGTGGGCGCGGGGGAGGCGCTGTCAGCCGTCGTCGCAGAGGTGGCGGCCACGTCGGGGGTGCCACGCAAACAGCTCTACGACGCCGCGTTGGCGGCAAGAAAGGCTTCCCATGACCAACGTTCCTGATTCCCTGCCGCCGATGCCCGAACCGTTGGCCGTCCCGGTCATCGACGCGCACACGCACCTGGGGTACGCCTCGCAGCGGGTGGGGCTGCCGGCGGCGGAGTTGGTCGCCCTGGCCGCGCAGGCGGGCATCGTCCGGCTGGTGGATGTGGGGACGGACGTGGAGTCGTCGCGCCAGTCCGTCGAATTGGCGCGGACGTTCCCGAATGTGGTCGCGTGCGTGGCCATCCACCCCAACGACGCCGCCCGCTTGGGGGCGGGTTTCCGCGACGACGTGGCCATGTTGGAGTCTTTGGTGACGGGTGACGACGCGGGCCTGATCCGGGGCATCGGCGAGACCGGGCTGGATTATTTCCGCACCGAAGGCGACGACGGCCAACGGTGGCAAAAGGAGGCATTCGCGGCCCACATCGCGTTGGCCAAACGGCACGGCCTCCCGCTGGTCATCCACGACCGGGACGCGCACGACGACATCCTCGACATCCTCGACGCCGAGGGCGCGCCCGACAAGGTCATGATGCACTGCTTTTCCGGCGACGCGGGCTTCGCCCGACGCTGCCTGGACCGGGGTTTTTGGCTGTCGTATCCGGGGACCGTCACGTTCAAGCCCAACGAACCCCTGCGCGAGGCCCTGGACATCACCCCCGCCGACCGCATCCTGGTCGAAACCGACGCGCCGTATCTGACGCCGATGCCGTACCGGGGCAAGCCGAACGACTCCTACCTGATCCCGCACACCGTCCGTTTCATGGCTGCCCGACGCGGCGACGACCTGGACGCCCTCTGCGCGGTGTTGCACGAGAACGCCCTCGTGCTGTTCGGCGGCGACGGGTGGACGGACGCGTGAGCCTGCTCGACCCCCGCACGCTGCGGGCGTTGGCCGACGAGATCGGGCTGCGCCCGACGAAACAACGCGGCCAGAACTTCGTCCACGACGCGAACACCGTCCGCCGGATCGTGGCGGCAGCCGGGGTGGGCGTCGGCGAGCGGGTCATTGAGGTTGGGCCGGGGCTCGGGTCGTTGACGCTCGGGCTGTTGGAGGCCGGCTGCGAGGTGGTCGCCGTCGAGATCGAGCCGGCGCTGGCCGCGCGCCTGCCGCGTACGGTGGAGGAGCGCCTGCCCGAAGCGTCGGCGCGGCTGGTCGTCATCGAGGCCGACGCGTTGCACGTTCAGGGTCTAGACGAAGGGGGACGACCCCCAGACCCCCGCACCACACCCACCCCTCCTGCGTTGCACGTACCCCCCACACCCGAAGGGGGACAACCCCCAGACCCCCGCGTACCACCACTCCCGTTGCACGTGAAACGCCTCCCCGTCACCCCCGAGGCGCTGGTGGCGAACCTGCCGTACAACGTCTCCGTGCCGGTGATCTTGCACCTGCTTGCGGAGTTCCCGTCGATCGGGCACGGGCTGGTCATGGTGCAATCCGAGGTGGCCGACCGGCTGGTGGCGGGGCCGGGGTCGAAGACGTACGGCGCGCCGTCGGCGAAACTGGCGTGGTATGCCCGCGCGCAACGCGTCGGCTCGGTGCCGCCCACCGTGTTCTGGCCGGTTCCCAACGTCGACTCGGGGCTCGTCTCGTTCGTCCGGCACGAGCCGCCCGGCACCAGCGCATCCCGCGAGCAGGTGTTCGCCGTCGTCGACGCCGCGTTCGGGCAGCGTCGCAAAATGCTGCGGGCGGCGTTGTCCGGGCTGGCGGGCTCGTCGGCGGACGCCTCCCGTGTGCTGCAGGAGGCCGGCGTCGATCCGCAGGTGCGTGGGGAAACGTTGGATATCGGCGCGTTCGCGCGCATCGCGGAAGCGTTGGGCAGTAGCAAGGAGGCCGCATGACGACGACCGAGGTCACCGTCCGGGTGCCCGGAAAGATCAACCTCGTGTTGCGCTCCGGCCCGCGTAGGCCCGACGGATACCACTCGTTGGCGACGGTGTTCCAGGCCGTATCGATCTACGACGACGTGACCGCCAGCCCCGCTGCCCCTGGCCAGTTCAGCGTCCGCACCCTGGGCCGCTACGCCGACGCGACCCCGTTGGCCGACGACAACATCGCCGTTCGCGCGGCACGCCTGGTCGCCTCGAAGGCCCCCGACCCGTCGGCGCTCGGCTGCCACCTGACGATCCGCAAAGACATTCCGCTGACCGGCGGCATGGCCGGTGGTTCCGCCGACGCCGCCGGGTCGTTGCTGGCGTGCGCGACGATGTGGGGCCTGGACGTGCCTCTGGACGAGCTGGCCGTGGACCTGGGCGCCGACGTGCCGTTCTGCCTGCACGGGGGGACAGCGTTGGGCAGCGACCGGGGGGACCGACTCACGCCCGTGCCCAGCCAGGGCACCTACCACTGGGTGCTGGCGCTAGCCGAGGGCGGCCTGAGCACCCCGTCGGTCTTCGAACGATACGACCGCCTAAACCCCGACGGCACCTCGCCCCTGGAAGTCTCCCCCGCGCTCTTCGACGCGTTGGCGACCGGCGACCCGGCAGCGCTGGGCCGAGCCCTCGTCAACGACCTGCAAGATTCCGCCACCGACCTGCGCCCCGACCTGCGCCCCGTCCTCGACGCGGCCGCCACCCTGGGAGCCCTGGGCGCCGTCCTATCCGGCTCAGGCCCCACCGTCGCGTTCCTCGTTGCCGACGAAGCTGCCGCCGAAACCTTCGCCGCACAACTAGCCGCCCAACGCCTGGCCCACGCCGTCCGCCACGTCACCGGCCCGGTCGCCGGGGCAAGCGTCGTCTGAGCGTTCCCTGGCTCAACTACGCCTCGCGCCGGCTGAGCAGATCCACGAACTCATGGTTCACGAAAAGCCGTTCGCGTCCGATCTTGTAATCTTTCAGCAGCCCTGCATTCCCCAATGAACTCAGCCACTTCGTTGCCGTAGGACGAGATACCTCGCAACGTTCCACCACGTTCTTCACCCGGCAATACGGCTGCTCGAAAAGCACCGATAGCAATTCGACATCGACACCGGTCTTGAACACGTCGCGGGCCCGATGAGCGAAGGTGTCTTGTAGTTCGCGGATCGCCTCGATCTTCCGGACGGTCTGTCGGGATGTGGCCTCGACCCCCGCAAGAATGTAAAGGATCCACGGCTCCCACTCCGCTTGAGCCGTGACCGCCCCCAGCAAATGGTAGTAATCGTTCTTGTTTTCGATGATGTAGCGTGACAGATACAGCAGCGGCTGGCGCAAAAGACCGGCCTCGACCAGCATCAGGATGTTGAGAATGCGCCCAGTCCGGCCATTCCCGTCAGAAAACGGGTGGATCGCCTCGAATTGATAATGAGCAGCAGCCATACGAATCAGCGGATCCATGTCGTCGGGGGCGTGAATAAAACGTTCCCAATCGCTCATTTTCTCGGCGATGAGATCGCGGCTCTCCGGCGGCGAATAAATGATTTCCATCGTGCCGGGATTGGCGATGCGTGTCCCAGGCAATGCCCGGAATGTCATGTCCGTTCCTTTGATGATGCTGCACACGGAAATCGCCGTGGCACTGGTCAATCCGCGTTCGAGCGTGCGCTGGAAACCGGCCGCCAGGGCGGTCCGGTACCGCAGTGTCTCTTTGGTCGCTGGATCGGCGCCAGTGTTGTCGCCGAGGTGGCGGAACAGCGCGTCCGTGGTCGTCACGATGTTTTCGATTTCCGAGCTGGCTTGGGCTTCGAGCAACGGAATCGTGTTGATCAACACGGTCGGGTTCGGTATGGAGACTGCCGCCTGGTCAAGCTGGGCAAGTGCCGCGTTCGCTGCGATAGCGGCCTTCAACACAGGCTTGGTTTCCAGGACTTCGGGACCCGGAGGCGGCGGCAGAGTGTTGTACGGCTGATCGGGAAGCCACGTCATCGACATAGCAAGATTGTTGACACATCCCTCTGACGTGTCAACTTTTCGCCGTTTTCTTTCAACGTCACGACGACCTAGCAAGTTTCTTGACATGACACCAACGCCCGAGAAGCGACGCGCCTTGGGGAATTCGGGGAGGTGGCGTCGTTGGATCCCGTCGTGCTGTGAGGGCGGTCATGGAATGGATAATGAAGCCATGCGCATCCACATCGCCGCTGTGACGATCTCGCTCGCCGCGCTCATCGCCCTTGCGGGCTGCACCGGGGGAGGCACGAGGCCGTCGGCATCCGTTGCCCCCTCGTCACCTGCCACACCACCTGCCGCGTCGACCGCCGCGTCAACGGGGCCGTCGTCCGTCCCCATCGCGTCAGCCGTCGCTGAGTGGCCGAGCTACCACGCCGACCAATCCCGCACCGGGTCTGTGGCTGGGCCGTCGCCCCAGTCCGCAACGCAGTTGTGGACTGCCAACCTGGGCGCCGCCGTCTATGGCCAACCCGTCATCATGGGCGACCGCGTGTTCGTCGGCACGCAGGGCAACGACGTGGTGGCGCTGGATCGTACCACGGGCGCCGTGGCGTGGCGCTATTCGCTGGGCGCGCCGTTGACCGACGTCAAAAACAAGGCCGGGTGCGGCAACGTCGACCCGCTGGGCATCACGTCCACGATGGCGATCGATCCGGCACGCGGGGAAGTGTTTGCCGTGGGCGAGGTCGCAGACGCCAAAGCCGTGCACCACCAGCTCGTCGGGCTGGACGCCGCGACGGGCGCTGTCATGCTCACCGAGAAGGTGGACCCCCCGTTGCCGCCCGGCGAGCAGGCGATCCACCTCCTGCAACGGGCTGGCCTCGTCCTCGCCAACGGACGGGTTTACATCGGGTTCGGCGGCAACAACGGCGATTGCGGCGTCTATCACGGATGGCTCGTCAGCGCGTCGCAGACCGTCGTCGGCGACATCGTCAGCTTCAACGCCACGCCGGACGGACAGGGCGGCGCCATCTGGCTGTCAGGCGGTGCGCCCGCGATCGACAGCAACGGCAACGTGTATGTCGCCACCGGCAACGCGAACCCGTTCCCGTCGGGCGAAGACCCGCTGAAGTACACCGAGAGCGTGCTGAAGCTATCCCCGGATCTCAAGCTGCTCGCCTCCTTCAAGGACACCGCCGCCGGCGGAGACAAAGACCTCGCCACCGGAAACCCGGTGCTGCTGCCCAACGGTCAGGTGTTCGTGGTCGGCAAGACCAACGTCGGCTACCTTCTCAACGCCGCCGACCTGTCGAAGGTCGCCGCGATCACGGGGGTCTGCACGGGAAACCCCGACGGAGGCCCGGCCTATGACGCGTCGGCGGGGCGCCTGTATGTGGCGTGTGTTCGCGGCGGTATCCAAGTGATCGACCTGGCGTCGCGCGCAGTGGTGTCGAGGTTGGCTGGTGCGAATAGCGCCCCGATCGTCGTCGGTGGCACCGTATGGGCAGCGACGTATCCCACCGGCGGGCTGGCCGAATTCGACGCGTCGGGTCACCTCGTCCAGTCCTTGCACACCGGCGCGCTGCCACACTTCGCCTCGCCGTCATTCGCCGCCGGCACGCTTTTCCTCGGCACGATGACCGGCGTCACAGCGTTCGGGTGAGAGCGTTATACGCTCTCGTTTACCCGCTTATTCCCCATTGGTCGTCCAGGAGAAATTCGGGGAGGTAGCGCCGTTGGATTCCGTTGTGCTGTGAGGGCGGACCGGGATCCATCGATAGGACGATTTTGCGGTAGTTGTCCCGGATCGTTTCCAGTGGTGCGAATTCTCGGTCGATGGTGGTTTGATCGGGCATGACGTAGCAGACCTGGAGGTAGATTCTCTCGCCAGCGCGGTCGGCGACGAAGTCAATCTCACGGTCGGATTGTTTGCCGATATGCGCGCCATAGCCACGTCGCCGTAGTTCCATATACACGATGTTTTCGAGGAATCCAGGTATTTCTTGGGGGCGGTATCCGAGCCAGGAATGCACGAACCCGTGGTCGGCGATGAAATACTTCTCCTGGGTTTCCAGTGTGCGCCGGCCCTTGATGTCGAACCGTTCGGCCTTGTGGATGAGGCAGGCGTCGACCAGCGCGTGGAGATAGTTGTAGATCGTCTCCGAACCAAGGGATCGCCGTTGGTTCTTCATGAAACCAGACACTTTATTGGCAGAAAAGGTCTGGCCGATATTGCTCATCAAAAACGCGAGAAGACGTTCTAACAGGTCAACGTCGCGTAGTTTGTTCCGAGCGACGACGTCTTTGAGAAGGATGCTGTTGGAGACGTCGTGGAGGTAGGTCATCGCCGCGTCCGTGCCGGCGACCTGGTGAACGCCGGGCATGCCGCCAGCCTGGAGATAGTCGGCGAACGCGGTCGCCACATCGTCGGCACGGCCGAGGGCGCGCGAGAAGTCGATGTGCTCGGCGAACGACAACGGGTAGATGTCGAGTTCGACATATCGACCGGTCAGCAGGGTGGCCAGGTCGTTACTGAGCAGCCATGCGTTGGAGCCGGTGATCACGATGTCGGCGTCGAGGTCGACCCGCAGCGAGTTGACCGCCTTCTCCCACTGGTCGACGAGCTGGATCTCATCCAACAGGATGTGAACACGACCGACCGCCGCGCCGGCCCAATTCATCAGGTGGTCATACAACGCCTGGTAGGTCGCCAGATGTGCATTCGCCAGCGACTCGAAGTTGATCAGGATGACGCGGTCGCCGGGAACGCCCTGACGCCGCAGATCGGCGGCGTACTGCTGTAAGAGCACAGACTTGCCACACCGCCGCACGCCGCGAAGCACCGTGACGACCGGGGCGTCGCTCCACCGCGCCAACTGGGCGAGGTAACGCTCGCGGCGTACGTCGGCCAGCATCCCAGATTCAGTAATTTCCGGCATACCGAAAACTATACCAAATGGCGAGCATTATCTTCGGTGTGGCAGAAAACGTTGTCTTGCGTCGGCGGCGCCGTGTGGGCCGCGACGTACCCGACCAGCGGTCTGGCCGAATTCGGCCCGTCCAGTCATCACAACCAGTCCTTGCGCACCGACGCGCTGCCACACTTCGCCTCGCCGTCGTTCGACGCCGACACGCTTTTCCTCGGAACCATGACCGGCGTCACAGCGTTCGGGTGAGTGGCGAGCACCGCCACACGCCTGGGCTAGCCGACGACCTCGCGGAGGAAATACTCGTGAACCACGGTGCTGCCGCCCAGTTCCGGGTGGAATGCGGCGACGAGTTGGCTGCCCTGCCTGGCGGCGACCACATGCCCGCCGACGGTGGCCAGCACGCTCACGCCGGTACCCGCCGATTCGATGTACGGGGCTCGGATGAACGTCATCGGGACGTCGGGCGTCCCGGCGAAATCCGAGCGGGCGAAGAAACTGCCCAGTTGGCGTCCGTAGGCGTTGCGGCGGGCGGCGATGTCCATCGTGGCGAAACCGGGGGCCTCGCGCGTGCCGGGTGCGCCGTTGTTTTCCACCGTCTTGGCCAGCAGTAAAAGGCCGGCGCAGGTGCCGAAAACCGGCAGGCCGTCGCGGAGCATCGCCAGCAGCGGGTCGAATAGGCCAAGATCGCGCAACAATTTGTCGATGACAGTGCTTTCGCCGCCCGGAATGATGAGACCGTCGAAAGGTTGAGCGATATCTGGGCGTTGGCGTATTTCGAAACCTTCGACGCCGAGCCCGCGTAGCGTGTCGATATGTTCCGCGAACGAGCCTTGCAGCGCCAGGACGCCGATTCGGGTCACTGGCCGCGCTCGGCCATCAGCAGGGAGATTTCGTCCTCGTTGATCCCCACCATCGCGTCGCCCAAATCGGTCGACAATTCCGCGAGAACCTTGGGGTCGTTGAAATTCGTCACGGCTTTGACAATGGCCGCCGCTCGTTTCGCCGGATCGCCGGACTTGAAAATGCCCGAGCCGACGAACACGCCTTCGGCGCCCAATTGCATCATCAACGCGGCGTCTGCCGGGGTGGCGACCCCGCCGGCGGCGAAATTGACGACCGGGAGTTTCCCGTTCTCGTGGACAAAGGCCACCAGGTCGTAGGGGACCTGCATTTCTTTGGCGGCGTCGAACAACTCGTCGTCGCGCATCGACGCCAGCCGGCGGATTTCGCTTTGCAGCAGCCGCATGTGGCGGACAGCCTGGACGATATCGCCGGTTCCCGGCTCGCCCTTCGTGCGGATCATCGCGGCGCCCTCGTTGATCCGGCGCAGCGCTTCGCTCAGATTCTTCGCGCCGCAGACGAAAGGCACCGCGAATTGCGTCTTGTCGATGTGGTATTTGTCGTCGGCGGGGGAAAGGACTTCGCTCTCGTCGATGTAGTCGATTTCTATCGCCTGCAGAATCTGCGCCTCGGCGATGTGCCCGATGCGGCATTTCGCCATGACGGGGATCGTCACCGCGTCCTGGATCGATTTGATCATGGCCGGATCGCTCATGCGCGACACCCCGCCGGCGGCCCGGATATCCGCCGGAATGCGTTCGAGCGCCATGACGGAACACGCGCCCGCCGCTTCGGCGATTTTCGCCTGCTCCGGTGACGTGACGTCCATAATGACCCCGCCCTTGAGCATCTGGGCCAGGTTCTTGTTGAGCTCGAATCGGTCGTTGGCCACGTCCGTATCTCCCTTTGTTCGTGTTGTCCGTGGGGAAGTCTAGCCGTCGCGTCTGGCATCACGTCAGCCGAACATCTGTCATCAGAACTGTACAAATCACGCAATTCGGCACAATATGCAATCGGAACTGCATATTCCCAGCGATGATGGGCGGGCGTTCCGACATCGCCGCCTATGCGCGTTGGCTGAGCAATGGGTCGTCGTCCTTGCGAGGCAGCACCCTGGCGAGCACCAGCAGGCCCAGGAGCAGCACGGCGGGCACGGCCATCGCGTGCTGGATGCCGATGGTGGCCATCAGGCTGCTGATCATCGCCGGGGTCACCAGGAAGGCCGCGTACCCGAACGTCACGACCACCGCCAGGCCGCGTCCCCCGGCGGTGTGCCCGGCGACGGCGTACACCTGCGGCGCGATCAGGCCCATGCCCAGCCCCACCAGGCCCCAGCCGACCAACAGCAGCGGCAGGCTGGACACCGTCGCCGCCATCGCGTAGCCCACAGCCGCGAACGCCCCGGCCACCCGGACCACGCCACGACGCCCGAACCGGGCGATCAACACGTCGCCCACCAGCCGCACGACGGTCATCCCCGCCGCGATCACCGCCACCGCCGTCGACCCGACCGTCGGCGCGACATCGGCCACCTGGGTCAAATGGATGCCCGACCAGTCCGTGGCCGTCCCCTCGCCGACGCCGAACGCGATGGCCATCACCCCCAACAGGTAGGCGGCCTTCGGGATCGGCGTCTTCGCCCCGCCCGTCGATGTGTGCGCGACGACCGCTGTTTGAGGCGTGATCCGCACCGAGACGGCCAACGCCGCCACGGCTGCCACCGCCACCCCGAGCGCGACCGCCGTGATCGGCGCCTGCCCGCTCCAACCCGTCGCCCACGCGACGACGACGACCGCCCCCGACCCCGCCAACTGGCCGACGGCCCACATGCCGTGGAAGAAGCTCATGATCGGCCGGCCCCGGCGCTGCTCCACCTGGACGCCGATGGCGTTCATCGTCACGTCGATGGCGCCGTTGCTAAGCCCGAACAGCACCCCGGTGCACAACAGCACCGGATAGCTGGGCACCAGCGCGAACCCGACCGCCGCCACGATCAGCGGGACGATCGCGGCCAACGCCACCCGCCGCGCCCCGATCCGGTCGACCAGCCGCCCGCACACCTGCATAGCGGTGATCGCCGACGCGCTGATCAGCAGGAACAGCGCCGCCAACATGAACGGCGACAGGTCGAACCGCGTCTTGAACGTCGGCAGCGCCGCCGCGTACACCCCGAACCCGAGCCCGTTGACCCAAAACAGGATGACCACCGCGACGACAGCCGTCCGCGACGACAGAGAACGCATGGGCTCAGCCTAGAGCCCTATTCATCAGTTCTGGTTTGGCGGGTGGTGTCCGGGCGGTGGCTGGCAAGGCGGAGGAGGAGTCCGTGCTGGTGGCACGGGCGACGACGACAACGCAGCCAGACGCCGATCCGGGCGACGCCCGACTTCCAGGACTGATGAATAGGACTCTAAGAACGGTATTCGTCAATCCTTGGTTATATTTGTCGGAACTCGAGCCCCGCCAAAGCCGCCGTCGCCTGTAAGGCGGCTGCCTCGTGGCCGACGCACAGTGCCCAGTGATGCCCCGTGCCTGTGGCCGACCAGTCGTCCACCCACTCACCGGGGTCGCGCCCGAAATCGACCCGCGACGTGGTGTTGCCGATCGCCAGCAGAGGCCCCGGCACCACTTCTCCCTCGCTCGCGATGAACACCAGGCGGCCGTCGCGTTCCTGCCCGATGGCGAACGTCGTCACCGGGCCAGGACGCACGTCGAACTCAACCGAGACGCCATACCCGCGTTTGCCGTGGTAGATGCCGAGCCCGCGCAGCAGCGGCCGACGAGACGCGATGGTCAAGTGCGCAGGCCCGTCGTGGCCCACTTCCACGACGCTGTCCTCGAAATTGAGCGCTTGCAATTCGGTGAACGAGCCGCCGATCCCTAGGCGTTCGGCAACCAGTTGTGCCACCGACGTACGCAGTTCGTATTCGCCGGCCATCGGGACGCCCCGGGCAGTCCATAGGGACGCGCCCAGGATCATGCCCGCCCCGAGCCGCTCGTGCAATTCGCCCTCCAGACCCCGGTGGTAGTAGGCCAACGAGTCGAGGCGGAAGTCCCTCACGAGTGCGTCGAGCCCGAGTGACACCTTCGCCCCCCAGCGGAAATCATCGTCCTTGACGGATTCGTCGATGGTGAAGACCTCCCGGGCGTCGGCCACGCGCTGCGCGACTTCGTCATCGGTCACCGCGTTGACGCGCACGCGCAGGTCGTCGAATTCGAGTACCTCCACATGCGACCCCAATTGTGACGCGATCAGCGTCATGTCCGTGGAGACGTCGAGCATCCCGGGGTACAGGTGACCCATTAGCCCGTGCCGCGCCCGTCTCAGGGTGGCGCGCATGCCCGCCGCGCGAATCCACCGGTCGATCCGCTCCCAGGCGCGCGGAGATTCCAGGTAGCCCGTCACTGAGCGGAAATCGATACCCGCGCGCCGGAAAACGTTCGAAATCTCGGGCAGCGGACATTGGCCGCAATAGGCGAGCCATTCGCCCGTTCCGAATGCCGCATGGTCCATTTTCGGCGAGGGTTGCAAGTCGATGAGCAAGATCGGGGCGTGGACGCGCTGCGCGATCGGCAATACCTGGTCAGAGGTGAGATACGTCGTGAGGTTGATCACGACCAGGTCGCAATCGGCCGCACGCAGCTTTTCCGCCGCGACATCCGATTCCTGGGGGTCGGACACGAAACCCGCGTTGACGACCTCGCAATTCATGTCCTCGAACCGGCCGACGACGTAGTCGTTGCACCGGGTCAGTTGCGGCAGCAGTTGTGGGAATTGCGGCCAGTAGGCGCCCAGGCCACCCGCCACCAGCCCGATTTTCGCACGGCGCACCGGCACATGCGTCAGAATGGATTCGTTCACGGCATTACCTTTCCTTGCCTAGTCACGCTGCCCTGTTGTGCCTTCGCGAGGAGGGAAGACGGACTTGATGGCGTCGAGATATTTCAAACCATAGACGGTGTCGGGCTCCAGATAACTGCCCTCGGTCCATTCGTTCCAGG
>Ga0123357_10006991_pt1 | contig 13877 bp, 13 predicted proteins | sample TergutEmb28metaG_FD_89873 | JGI IMG/M metagenome (GOLD analysis project Ga0123357, IMG submission 89873) | Embiratermes neotenicus P4 segment gut microbial communities from Petit-Saut dam, French Guiana - Emb289 P4 | ecosystem: Host-associated > Arthropoda: Insects > Digestive system > Gut ... | reverse complement strand
CGCGATTTAACGGCATCCAACCATGGAGTTGAAATGGGAACATGACAGACACCGAAGATAAAGCAACACCTCCGACCGAAACGAAAACGGAACCCGCCAAGCTCAACATGACGCAGGAAGGCCTGAACGATCTGATAGGCAAGGTGAGGACCGAATCGAAAGCTCAGAGCGACAAAGAGATCGCCAAACTGAAAGCCGAATACGACGAGAAGATCAGACTTGCCGGCCTGAAGGAAGAGGAACGCGTGAAGGCCGAGAAGGAAGCGGAATCCAAGAGACTGAACGACGAACTCGCGTCCGCAAGGCGCGAGTTGGCGGTTAAGAGCGCCGAGTCCGAGCTTGTGAAGAACGGGCTGGATACATCGGCTTTTGACCTTTTGATTAAATAATCGGTCACGTCTATCTATGGTCGATATTAATGTTGATGACCTCTGTTGGAAAACTCAGGCTTGAAAGACCTGGAATGGTCGCCTCCGGAATAATGGATGAGACAGGGCAATCTATGGTAAGGATGCTGAGATCCGGCGCAGGCGCCGTTGTCACAAAATCCATTGGGTCCAAACCAAACCCCGGACACCCAAACCCCACCTTCACTGAACTTAAATGCGGATACATCAACGCGATGGGACTCCCGAATCCCGGAATAGAACTTTTCGGAATGGAGATGGAGATCGCAGCGAAGAGCGGCAACATCATCGGGTCAATATACGGCGCATCTCCAGAGGAGTTCTCAAAACTGGCCGGAAAGATGGAAGAATACGGTGCCGCTGCGGTCGAGCTAAATCTTTCATGCCCCCACGCATCGGGCTACGGGATGGAACTCGGAACAGACCCCGTAGTTATCAGATCCATCGTATCTGCGGTCAAATCCTCGGTCTCGATACCCGTCTGGACAAAACTGACTCCTAACACCCATATGATCAAGGACCTCGCACGGGCAGTTCAGGATGCGGGCGGGGATGCCGTTGTCGCCATCAACACTGTCAAGGCAATGGCGATATCTCCTCAGTTCGGAAAACCCATCCTGAGCAACAAGTTCGGAGGATTGTCCGGACCCGCCATACGTTCCATCGGCGTCAGGGCGGTATTTGATATCAAGACCGTTGTTGACATCCCTATCGTCGGCGTCGGAGGGATATCCGATTGGAAGGATGCAGCGCAGTACATAATGGCCGGCGCATGCGCATTCCAGATCGGGAGCGCGATCGGCACGAAAGGCATAGAGGTGTTCGAGACGATCAACATTGACCTGGAAAGATTCATGAAAGACTACGGCTACGGCTCGATCTCCGATATGGTAGGTGTTGCCCATGAGTGATACAGTAAGAGTTATAGATATCGTTGATGACGCTCACGACACAAAGACGTTCGAATTCCAGTGGGATGAGAAGGTCTCGCCCGGCCAGTTCATAATGGTGTGGGTGCCGGGGATGGAAGAGATACCTATGTCGCTCTCCAAAACAAGCCGCATCAAAAGCATCACGGTGAAGAAAATAGGCAAAGACACTCAGAAACTGCACGAACTGAGGCTTGGGGATCCTCTGAGAATAAGGGGGCCGTACGGGAAAGGGTTCGACCTGAAGAAAAGCAAGAGGATGCTCATCATCGGAGGCGGCGTAGGAACGGCCGCCATAATACCGGCCGTAAAAGAGACCGGCGCGGATACGATAATCGGCGCAAGGACTGATAAGGACATCATAATGGATGATGTTGCTGCCAAATACGTGAAGAATCTGTGGATAGCGACAGATGACGGCAGCAGAGGATTCCACGGGAATGTTGTGCAGCTTATGAAAGAGAAAGTTTTCGAGAACAGATACGACATGGTGCTGGCGTGCGGTCCGGAGATCATGCAGTTCTATCTGTACAAAGCATGCGTTGAATTGGGCGTGGATTGCCAGCTGTCTTTGGAAAGGCACATGAAGTGCGGCGCAGGGGTCTGCGGCTGCTGCGTCATGGATGATATGAGAGTATGCAAAGACGGGCCTGTCTTCACAAAGGAGCAGATCTCTAAGATGAAAGACTTCGGCGCCTCGAAACGCGATGAATGCGGCCGTTTGGTAAAACTAGGGTGATAGGATCGGAATACCTGAGGATCACTTCCCTGTGACGCACGGAAAACTCATCGTGAACGTTCCCAGAAATATCTTCAGAGGCAACGGAGCAACCATCGACGAAGAAAAAGCTGCGCCTTTCAGGGATATGCTGAAACAGAGATATCCTTGGCTCACTGATAATTCCCTTGACGTTCTCATGGAGAATGCCCGAAAGATCGTGATACAAACGCTTGATGAAGAGACCAACGGCCGTTCCATGAGCAAAGAGCTCGAATCCCAAGGAAGGACTGAAGAAGCTATCAGACACCTGAAAAAACATTTGGAAAGCGGGCCGGAGGACGCCGACACTTGGTACGCTTTGGGCGAACTGCTGTGCAGGTCCGGCAAGACGGAAGAAGGATACAAAGCGTTTGCCAGAGGGAGAGAGTTATTCTGAATCTCTGAAGAGCGCATTGATCGCGTCGATGGTCTCCGGGACCGATGCGCCCCATGAGACCTTTACGATATTCCCATCCAGCTCGAACCCCTCTTTGACAGTACAGCATCTGACGATCGTTTTCATCCCATCGTCAGGGACGGCATCTACGGGACAGACGTTGATGAGCGGCACATCCTTACCATAGAGTGTATGGAATATCCTGTCTGATAGATTGCAGCCGATCAGTGTGACATTGTGCTTCACATCGGGTGCCGTGTCGAGGAAGTAGAATGGAATGTCTGCCTTCATTCCGGATACTTTGCACGGGAACATCACAGCCTCCGTCTTGACAAGTTCGATCTTTTTCTCCAGATCCACGTCGATGTATTCTGGAATGACCGGGTGATCCACAAGGCCTGATGAAAGAGCTCTGCTGACAAGAATGCGGAGTCTGGAAGGTCCGGGCGGAATATTGTCTATTGCCCTCAGCTTCATTGTCCTCAATCCCGATACGAAATTTATGTAAGAGAACATCCCCTCAATGACAACGGTCTTTCCCGGATGTTTTTCCTGTACCGAAGCGAGAGCCGAAAGATTCAGGACGTCTGTTTCGGGGTCTCTCACAAACACCGTGTCTTCAGGCAGAGATACTATCTCAACGCTGCGGATCTTTCTTAGGAGACTGTCTGATGTCTCCTTAGAGATCTTTACGACCGCGAGCTCTTTCCCCTTCCTAAGTACAAGATATTCTGTCCGGACATACACTTCCCATTTCAACAGATCCTCGGATATGTTGACCTCGGTCAGAGGAAAGTCCACATCGTGCATGGATATGTCCTTACAGTGCATGGGACCGTATCCATCACACTCTCTATAACCCTGCCGTCTTGCATGATCGATTCAGATTTTATAGTGTATACGAAACCTTTATTATACCGCCGATAATGGGGTTAATCAGTGTCGGGATAACACAGTGGCTATGTGGCGGACTGCAGATCCGCATACGGGGGTTCAATTCCCTCTCCCGACCCCATAATTATTCTTTAAAATCTATAAATTACACAACCTTTATAAGCACCTTATAAATAGCGGTGTTCGGTGTAAAAGATGGCTAAGATGAATATTGAGAATGTTGTTGCTTCAACTTCGCTCGGGCAGGAACTCAACCTGAACGCCATAGAAAGCGCACTTGACGGTGCTGATTACAACCCTCAACAGTTTCCTGGACTTGTTTACAGGATAAAAGAACCCAAGACCGCTACCCTTCTTTTCAGGAGCGGAAAGGTCGTATGTACGGGCGCAAAGAGTCTTGGCGATGTAAAGATCGCGATAAGTAAGGTAGCAAAAGATCTTGAGAAGGCAAATATAAAGATCAACATAGAACCGAAGATAGAGGTTCAGAATATTGTTGCATCCTCAGACCTTGAGCAAGAGATCAACCTGAACACTGTTGCCATCACCCTCGGTCTTGAGAAGGTCGAGTATGAACCCGAGCAGTTCCCCGGTCTGGTTTACAGATTGGATGAACCAAAAGTGGTAGTGCTTCTGTTCGGGTCAGGAAAGATGGTATGCACCGGTGCAAAAGTTCCGGAGGACGTTGTGCGTGCCGTCGAAAAGATCGCAGCAGAACTCAGAGCTGCAAGTTTGATGGTTTGATTCATCCAACAGTATATTAAACTTCTTATCTTTCAATACTTATATAACCTATCACCGCTTTCTATTTTCATGTTCTGTCCGTATTGCGGCTCCACCGTTGCCTACGAACATGCGTCATTTTGTCCTGAGTGTGGGCATACATTGGATACCTGCGGTACGTCTGCTAGCGAGCAGCGTCATACTCCGGAAGAAGGGTGCACTTCCAGACGGCCGGGCACAAAGAAGAACAAGATATGCGCGACCTTTGTGGTCAGTGTTTTGTTGCTGATGATATTCTGCACCTTATTCGTCACTGTCAATGGCGAAAGCGATGGATCCCTCTACGAAAGGATAGAGACAAAGACAATAACCAACGGAGAATACTTTAAACTCAGCGGAGATTTCCTCAACGAAGAAAGGGCACTTACAGTAAACCTTACTGACGATGGTTACATCGCATTCGCTTTGGACGATAGTCTGTCCTCCAAGTATGATTATTATTCGTGGTGGTTCTTCGATTATGACCACGCTTCATCAACCAGTCCGCTCGTTTATTCAAAATACACAGGAGAGAGATTAGAAAAGACCGAGCCTGTGTTGTACTATCTGCACCAAAAACCTGGCGAATATAGCGTATCTGTTGATTGCTACGTTGATGTTGACGGACAACACGTTTATAAAGAGACCTATTCCGGAACCGTTACCCATGTAGGAAATATAACAAAAAGCTATACATGGAGGTATCAGGGAGTAGAATATAACGCCAAATTGACATTCAGCTATGACAAATACCATGCTTACAGAGAAAGAAACCCGGACGGCAGGGCAGTGACCAACTATAGCAACGTTACTTCATTCATTACATTCCAAAGTCAAGCTGTCATAAGACTGGCGGAGTCTCTACAGGAAGCATACAGTTCTGGCCCTATCATAAAAAACCAAGACTTTGCATCTTTCATACTGTCGTTTGTCCAGATATGTTTTGACTATCCCCCTTACTCAAGTTATATGGATGCCGATAAGTATCTATATGGACAAGATGAGTATTTCGCATACCCTATTGAGACAATATTCCATGGAATGGGGGATTGTGAGGATACTGCCATCCTTTGCGCAGCATTATTAAAGGCACTTGGATATAACGCAGGAGTCCTGATCGTTCCTGGACATGCTACTGCCGCAGTCGGATTGGATGAATATACTCCTGATCTGTACTCTCCCCTCAATTTTGAGATAATATCAAAAAGTATCAGGGGCGTTACATATTACGCATGCGAGACAGCGGTGGACACCTCTCTCGGGATCGGTCTCATAAGCTTATCTGGATACAAAGAGCATCCGTACAGTTGGTATATTGGAGAGCACGGTTATGGATTCTATGTGGTCTGAATCACATTCTCTTAAATCCTCTCAATGCCCACTCTACGATCGATTTGATCCCATATCTAAGCGTGCTTAAAAGATGCCTGTTGGAGCTTGTTGGCTTTGCTTTTCCTTCCATGATGGCGTTCAGGGCCTCCTGCCATGTAGTAATGCCGTCTGGGAGCTCCACTGTACCATCGCCGATATATTGCGGCGTATGCGCATCGCTTCCGGCCGAAATAGGTTTTCCTATGCGGGCCGCGAGGGCTTCGGACTTTCTATTGCTTGAGGCTGTGGATCTGGCATTCCTTGCCTCGGTGCCGTCGAAATCGTTTGCCAAAGTATTCTTTTCCCCAAGACCTGACCACCATCTGTACGGGTGCGCGGCGAACGCGAACCCTCCCGCTTCGTGGATCTTGTCTATCGTTTCCTTGATCGTCATTCCTCTCGGAATATCCCTGTCGACGCCGTATGCGAGTATGTGTCCTTCTTCGGACGATACCTCGATCCCTGGTATGACTATGACCTTCCCGTTGTCTTTTGCAAGAGCGTAGGCCTCGAAGCTGTTGTGGTCAGTGATTGCAATACATCCAAGCCCGCGTTCTGCGGCCGCCGCCACTATCTCCTCCACGGTTGATTTTCCATCGTTAGAGAAATTTGAATGTATATGCAGGTCTGCTTTCATCTGATATTTGCTCCGTCTAGTATCTCCAAGTCTACCGTGGCCGTGCATCCTTTGCCATCGCTAAGCGCCATTGCGCCGGTGCCATCGGTGACGATCGCTACACGTTCCGGTGCTCCCGCGGGAAGATCGATGCCCATGGAATTAGAAATGATCTTGCCCCCGGATACTCTGGAAACGATCATCTTTACTTTTTGGAAATCCTTATACTCGATCATTGAAGAGGAACTCTCCATTCCAGAATTCATCTTGGTTCCTATGGGAATGTCCTTCGACGGTCTGAGCAATTGAACCGATTTGCCTCCGAGGCTTTCATCATCCGCAGCAAGGAGCATTCCTTCCGACAGCAGCCCCCTCAGCTTTGCAGGTTTGAGGTTGGAGACCAGTATGATGTTCCTCCCTACCATCTGCTCTTTCGAATAATAGGCTCTCAGTCCGGCAACTATCTGCCTTGGGGCAGCTTCGCCTATATCTATCTTTAACAGGAACAGTTTTTCTGCATCCGGGTGATCTTCCGCGCTCACGATCTTGCCGACGCGAAGGTCGAGATTTTTGAAGTCTGCATATGGACCCGCCTCACTGGCGGGTTCTTCCTTTTTCTCTTCTTCCTGGGCCAGCTCGATCTCTATTTTCTTGTAGACAGGGATCGGTTCCGGAAGCGGCCTTCCCGCTGGAAGCTCTGACGTTACAGCTTCGATACCGCTTGCTTCGATGCTTTCCTCGTATCCCAGATATCTCCATATCTGCTCAGAGGAACTCGGCATGAACGGCCAGGCCATAACGGCAATGGCTTTCACTATCCTGAGGTTGTTGTTCATCACCCTGCCGCATTGATCCTTGTCTGATTTTATCAATGCCCATGGTTTCGTCGAATCGAAATATCTGTTCCCGAAACGTGCGAGTTCCATCACTGCTTTGATTCCCTTCTTGAAATCGCATTTGGAAAGGCATTCTTTGTATTCAGCCAGGGTCGACCTTATGGCCTCAGATACCTCTTTCGCGCCTTCTCCCGTGTCGGCTTTGGGGATCTCCCCGAAGTTCTTATGTGTGAAACTCAGACACCTGTGGTAGTAGTTGCCCAATGCGGACACAAGTTCATTGTTGATCTTTATCTGGAAGTCCTCCCATGTGAAGTCTGTGTCGTGGGTATCTGGCATATTCACGGAGAGATAATACCTGATGGAATCTGCATCATATTTTTGAAGCACGGTAGGGATGTCTATGGCTCCTCCGCGGCTCTTCGAAAGCTTGCCGCCCTTGAACATCAGATACTCGTTGGCCGGAATATCGTACGGGAGGTTCAATCCGCCTATGCCCATGAGTATGGCGGGCCAGATTATCGAATGGAACGGAATGTTGTCTTTTCCGATGAAATAATAGTGTTTTGTCTCTGGATCCTTCCAGTATTCTTCCCAGAATTCCGGTTTTCCTATCATTTTTGAGTATTCGATGGATGTGCTGAGATACCCTATGACCGCTTCGAACCAGACGTAAATGGCTTTTTCATCCCAACCCGGCAACGGCACCGGGACTCCCCATGACATATCCCTTGTGATGGCCCTGTCCAGAAGCCCTTCTTTCAGCCAGTTCATTGTGAATGTCTTCACGTTCGGCCTCCAGTAGTCTTTGTCATCGACGTATTCCATCAGCTGTTCGCTGAAAGCACTCAGCTTCAGGAAGAAGTGGTTGGTCGGCCTGATCTCGGGGCTGTTGCCGCAGTGTATGCATCTGGCACTTATCAGGTCCCCTGGCTCGAACGTCTTGCCGCACGAATCGCATTGGTCGCTTCTGACATCTTTTGCTCCGCAGTTCGGACATATCCCCTCAACGTATCTGTCGGGAAGGAACTTTTGACAAACGGAACAATAATACTGGTTCGTCTGTTTTTCATAAAGATATCCCTTGTTCAGGAGGTCTGTGAATATGTTTTGTACGACCTCTATATGATTGTCTCCGTGTGTTTTGCTGAAAAGTGAGTATTGAATTCCCATATCTTCTATCGCTTTCTTGTTGATGAGATGATATCTGTCAGCTACCGCAACGGGGGTAGACCCTTCTTTCTCTGCCGTAACAGTGATGGGCGTTCCGTGCTGATCGGACCCTCCCACTACTATTACTTCATTCCCAATCAGGCGGTTGTATCTGCCGAATATGTCAGGCGGCAGAAGAGAGCCTGCCACATGACCGAGATGAATGGGGCCATTCGCATAAGGCCAGGCGATATTGATACAGATTTTTGACATTTAATGGACCAAAATGCCGAATGCTTACGACGATAATAAAGATGTTGGGTATTATGTGTCAGATGACAGCGTTCTGCCGTCCTTCTTTGCAACATCCTTTAACACGATATATGCCCAATACCCCATCAGCGCTCCTCCGAACACCTCTGTGATGAACATTGCTAACCACAGCGATATGAGAGTTCCTACGCAATATGCGGCGGTAAGGAACAATACGGCAAGCATAAGATTCCTGATGAAACTTGACAGCAGGGCTATCTTCGAGTGCTTAAGGGCCTGAAGCAGCGATGAACCGATGTAAATGAGCGACATTATCGGAATGAAAGAGACGAATATGTACAGCATCACCACCATGTCGTGGTGCAGATGCTGCATATCGGATGCTATGGTGAATATTGAAGAAATGGGGTTCGCCAAAAGGCCCGTTGCGATCGCAAAGACCGCAAGCATGAGCACAGATGTCCTTACGGAGAACAAGTACGCCTGCCGGATCATATCGTATCTTTTCATGCCGAATTCCGCTGAGCACGCGGATACTATCGCGCCGCCCATTGCCTGCGCCGGTATCAGCAGAATGTACATAAGTCTCCACACGACAGTGTATATTGCCATTACGCTCGTGCCGCCGACCATGATGATGCAGAAATTGAATGCCACGTTGAAAATGCTCATCACCGTGAACTCGGCTGTCTGCGGCAGCCCTACGGACAATATCTCTTTCTGATATGCCATGTTCGGTCTGAGGTCCCCTTTTCTGAATTTGATGAACATATCTTTTTTCACAACATACCAGTAAAGGCCAACAAGGATCGATATCCCGAATGCCGCCGATGTCGCCCATGCGGCGCCCGCCACGCCCATGTTGAAGTTATAGATGAAGATCGGATCGAGGATCACATTCGCAATAGCTCCTATTACCTGTATGTACATCGACCTTCTGGCGGCACCTTCCCCTCTCATTATGCCGGACATCACTCCGCTCATGAAAATCAGGACCACGCTGATGTACAAAGGGATAGCAAATTGCATCGAAGCGTCTATCGTCGGTCCCGCGCCGATCGCAATCAATACCGGTTTTGCTGTCAGCAGAAGCAAAGGCGTAGCGATGATCCCCAAAATTATGCACAAAAGAAGAGATTGTGCGGCTATCCCGCCTGTTTCCTCGGCCCTGTTTTTGCCGATGCTTCTTGCGATCGCGGCCGATGTGCCTATACCCAGGCCGGAACCGATCCCGACCAATATCGAGTATATCGGAGACACTAGCCCCAGGGCCGCCATCGCATTCCCGCCGAGACCCGTGACCCAGAAACTGTCAACGAGGCTGTTGCTCTGCTGTGCTAGAAGTGCCACTGCTATGGGGATCGAGAAAGCGACTATCGCCTTCTTCGGGTCACCCAACAACACATTCACGCCTTTGGTCGCGGACACTTCCATACGCCTGAATTGACATCAGTAATATTGAATTATCTACGAGTACGGTGATGATTTCGATTCTTATTGACGGAGACTCCGGGTCATCTGCTGTGTTTTTGCTGATGGAAGAGGACAAGAGAAGTTTATGTCAGCCTAAAGGTTAAATCGAACCTCTCAATAGGCTGAAGTATGCGAATAGCCGCCGTGTTGCATGACCGATGTCAGAGCAGGAAATGCAACAAAGAGTGTATCAAATTCTGCCCCCTCGTGAGGACCGGAGTAGAGTGCATCACCTTCACAGAAAAAGGCAAACCGATCATATCCGAAAAGCTATGCCACGGTTGCGGCATATGTATTAACAAATGTCAGTTCGATGCTATCAAGATCATTGGTCTTGCAGACGAGCTGAAGGGTGAGATGGTACACCAATACGGCGAGAATACATTCCGTTTATACAGGCTTCCGATCCCAAAGAAAGGTCTTATCACAGGCATACTCGGACCGAACGGCATCGGCAAGACAACTGCCATCAAACTTCTCTCAGGTACAGAGGTCCCAAATCTCGGAAGATTCACCGATCCGCCCACGAAAGAGGAGGTCTTGGAACGCTTCGCCGGTACCGAGCTGTACGACCATCTGAAGAATCTTTATTCCGGCAACATAAAGGTTGCCGTGAAACCTCAATATGTTGATAAACTGCCTCAGAGCGTGAACGGGGTGGTGCGCGACCTTTTGGGCAGGGTGCAGGAACGTATGAATGTCGAAGAGGCGGCAAAACTCTTTGATCTGGGAGAGGTCCTTGACAGAGAACTGACGAAACTGTCGGGCGGCGAACTCCAGCGGTTGGCCATGGCGGCCACTATGATGAGAGAGGCCGACATATACTTCTTTGATGAACCCACATCTTATCTGGACATCTATCAGAGAGTGAAAATGGCAAGGATCATCAAAGATCTGAGCACAGACAAACAGGTCATCGTGATAGAACACGATCTTGCGATACTTGATTATCTTGCAGATAATGTTAGCATCGTATACGGCTCAGAAGGAGCATACGGAGTCTTTACACTGGCAAGGCAGGTCAGAACTGCCATCAATGTTTACCTTGACGGCTACCTCCCGGAAGAGAACATAAGATTCAGGGACAGGCCGATAGAGTTCGAATCATCGCCTCCCAGGGCAGAGTGGAATACACCGGACCTTGTTGAGTTCGACAGCGCCGAGAAGGACCTCGGAGAATTCAAACTGACAGTTGGGAAGGGTGCCGTGAAGATCGGAGAGTCGGTTGGTATCGTCGGACCTAATGCTACAGGAAAGACCACATTTGTCAAGATGCTTGCCGGTGTGATAAAACCGGACAAAGGCAGCCTGGAGACAACTGTGAAAGTATCATACAAACCTCAGTATATCTCGGCAGACGCCGAAGGCACTGTCAGAGACCTCCTTTTCGGCAGAGCGTACGAAACTGTTAATTCAGGGTTCTTTGAAGGAGAGGTCCTTAACCCGCTCGGTATCAAACACCTTATGGAGAAGGACGTGAAGACACTGTCCGGCGGAGAGCTTCAGAGGGTGGCGATCACTTTATGTCTCGCAGCCGAAGCCGATATGTATCTATTTGACGAACCGTCCGCATATCTGGATTCCAACCAGAGGATGAATGCCGCCAAGACGATAAGAAGGATGATGGAGAAGACCGGAAGGAGCGGGATGATCGTAGACCATGACATCTATTTCCTTGACATGGTCTCGGACTCCATGATGGTCTTCGGGGGCGAACCGGGACACCATGGGATCGGAGAAGGGCCGCTGGATATGAGGGAGGGGATGAACAAGTTCCTTTCGGCGGTCGATATCACATTCAGGCGCGACGCGGACACGAACCGCCCCAGGATAAACAAGCCGGATTCCAGGCTCGACAGGGAGCAGAAGTCAAAAGGCGAATATTATTACTCCTGAATGCCATTTTCTAGTGATAAGAGCAAATATCCTCTTTTTGACGACCGTTTGTATGTTTTTACGTCCAATATAGAGGGGTTGTGACCATAAAAATCATGAAAATGACCGTAATAATTGACCTTAAATATATAAAACATATGTATATCTTTCATGATCGAGGAAAGGATAATGGACTCCAAACCGAATACCTCTGATAAACTGGTCCTTGACAACATGAATCTGGATGTTGCAGACCCTGCCACTCTTGAGCGTTACCGCAATTCGCTGAGAGCCCTTAACGGCGGCCATCCGTGGCTTGAACTGAAGGAAGAAAAATTCATGGAAGTGATAGGTGCCGCAGGATACGGCACGGATGGAAAACTTCACCCGACCGGGGCCGGTCTCCTTATGTTCGGCAAAGAATATCACATTACCGACGAGTACCCCGACTATTTTCTGGATTACAGAGAGGATGACGGCACCGAAAGAGGATCATACAGGCTACAGTCTCAATCCGGCGAGTGGAGCGGGAACATATTCGACTTCTTCACAATGGTCACTGAAAGATTGTCGGCATCCATCGTCTCACCCTTCGGGCAGGACGGGTCGGTCAGGAAAGAGAACCCCGAGGCATTGGCGGCGGCGGTGGAAACGACCGTGAACGCACTGATCCATTCGGACTACGATGTGAGAAGGGGGGTTGTGATAAGGGTGAACCGCAATACGGTGGAGGTATCTAACCCGGGGACATTCCGCGTACCGCTGCCTGAGGCGATCGATGGCGGCGTGAGCGATCCCAGAAACTGTCAGATTATGAAGATGTTCTCACTCATCGGACTCGCCGAGCGTGTCGGTTCCGGGCTGTTCACTATTTTCGAGTTGGAACGCGGCGGTGCGATATGGTATGTAGAGATATCAGAATCATACAACCCCTCTAGAGTGACGGTGAAATTCGACCTTTCACCCGATATGGAGGCTGACGACACTGTCTGCGAGATAATCAATATTCTTAGAACGGACAGCTCCGCAACGGTTGCGATCATGGCGGAGAGGATGGGGTTATCAGAGAAGACGGTCTCTAGGATCCTGTCGGAACTGAAGACTGCCGGCAAGATCGTACGTGTCGGAAGCAATAGGAAGGGGCACTGGGAGTTCATTTGATGTATAGGATGTAAACATTCATCAAAAACAAGCCAAAGCAAGATCAAAACATATGAATAAAAAATCCAAAATTGAGGAGGGTTAATTGAATGAGCATCAGCAGCTATATCTCAAGGCAATTCGGCAATCCGACAGGATTGGGCGGCAGGTTAGTGACTTCTGTGATGAACCGACAAAACCGCCAGTTGTATGAGGAAACCCTCGGTCTGCTGTCACCATTTGATGCGGACGGCATTCTGGATATCGGCTGCGGAAACGGTTATGTGCTGAATATGCTTGCATCTCGATGTAACAGTACGTTGACGGGCATTGACGTGTCCAGAAGCATTCTGCATGCTGCGTCACGACGCAACCGTGCCCATATTGAAAGTGGGAGAATGAAGTTTTTTTGTCAAGATGTCAGCGCGATGACATTCGAAGATTCTTCTTTCAGTAAAGCGTACACAATCAACACAGTTTACTTTTGGAAAGACCTCAACAGCATATTAAAAGAGATTGAGCGTGTACTGAAACCAGGCGGGCTTTTTATCAACACTCTATATACAAATGAAACTTTGTCCCGTTTTTCACATACAAAATTCGGATATAATCGATATACGGTTGAGCAATTGATGAGCGCAGGCGAAGATGAAGGATTAAAAACAAATGCCGTGGCCATCTTGAACGGTGCTGCATACTGTATTTCATATGTCAAAACAGATCTTTGATGGGGGCTCACCAATGTATCACATGGAACCGCAAACCTTTCCCTGTTTAAATTCTTCACAAATAGACAACATTGCACCCAAATCTGGAAGCCGAAAATAAGCCTTAGCAGATTTTATCTTGACTGGGGTGTGCTGAAAAACTGTTTTATCAAGAGACTTCGTGAACGCCAAACTCAGTGAAGATGTCCGGAGATATTAAACCTGCCAAGTAGAGGGGCATGGGTATCTGAAGGCCGATGCCGTGATGGGGACGGCTGATATTGT
>Ga0123357_10006990_pt1 | contig 13877 bp, 11 predicted proteins | sample TergutEmb28metaG_FD_89873 | JGI IMG/M metagenome (GOLD analysis project Ga0123357, IMG submission 89873) | Embiratermes neotenicus P4 segment gut microbial communities from Petit-Saut dam, French Guiana - Emb289 P4 | ecosystem: Host-associated > Arthropoda: Insects > Digestive system > Gut ... | reverse complement strand
TCTTACTTCAGGTGTACCTTCAGAAGGCAAAGAAAGCACAAAAAAGCCTGAAACCTATTCTGTAATGAAACAACATAAAATCCGCAGAATTGTTATAGATCCGGGGCATGGAGGTAAAGATCCGGGAGCTACAGGCCCGTCAGGGATTAGAGAGAAAGATGTTGTCCTTGCAATAGGGAAGTTGGTAGCAAAGAAATTAAAAGAGCAGCTTGGTGTTGATGTTGTTATGACACGTTCGACAGATGTTTTTATTGAACTTCAGGAGCGTACAGCTATAGCAAACCAGGTTGGGGCAGATCTTTTTGTTTCGATTCACGCCAATGCCTCACTTAACCCAAATGCAAGTGGTATAGAGACGTATTATCTTAACCTTGCAAAGACCAAAAAAGTAGCGGAATTAGCGGCAAAAGAAAATAATACTTCTTTAGCAAAGGTCAGCCTGCTTCAGGCAGTTCTTTTTGATCTGATGGCTAATTATAAATTAAATGACTCCGCTCACCTTGCGGATTTTGTGCAAAAAGCTTTGGACAAAAAAGTATCTGGCCAATATACCGGAGTAAAAAATCTTGGAGTAAAACAGGGCCCATTCTATGTGCTGGTTGGCGCAACAATGCCTAGCATACTTGTTGAAACTGCATTTGTAAGTAACCATCAGGAAGAGGAGCGGTTACATGACCCAGAATACCAGGAACAAACAGCACAAGGTATAGTTGATGGGATTAAAGCTTATATAAGTTCCTTAAAGTAGTTTCCATGCGGACAGATTTTTATGGAATACAATATTGATAAATTTTTCTATGACAGTTCAGATGGCTTAGAAAAAAAGATATCTTCTTTCGAAGATGAGCGGTCAAAATATCTTGAATCTTCCAGACGTTTTCTTTCCTATTACCGCGATAAAATAAAACTTTTACACGATAGCGGAGCAGAAGGGGAAGTTGTGGTCAAAGAGCTGGCTGCTATGACAGATACCCTTATTCTCAAGCTATACTCTATTGTTGCGGATAATTATTCACAATCCCAAAATATAAAACAGAAAATAGCCCTTGTTGCTGTTGGAGGGTATGGCAGGGGAGAGCTGAATCCTTTTTCCGATATTGACCTGATGTTTCTGCATACAGGTAAACGGGTTGAATTTGTTGAAGATATTGCAAAGAAGATACTTTATTTTCTTTGGGATATGAAAATGGAAGTCGGTTATTCTGTAAGGACAATAAAGGAATCTATCCAGATGTCCAAACAGGATATAACAATTTTAACCTCACTTCTTGAGAGACGTTTTCTTACAGGTGATGTTTCGCTGTATAAAGGTTTTTCAAAATGGTTTTCATCTTATATCTTATCTAAAGGGACAGACGGATATATTCAGCAAAAGCTTGCTGAGATGGATAAGAGGAGAAAAAAATTCGGTTCGTCCGTTTATATTTTAGAGCCGAACATAAAAGAGAGCGAGGGGGGACTACGGGATCTTCAGACTGCTTTCTGGGTGGCGCAACGGAAATTTAAAGTAACTGAATTCCGTGAACTTGTAATTAAGGGGGTATTAACTGAAGAAGAGCTGAAAGCTTTTGATGAAGCAAAATCATGGTTATGGCGTATCAGAAATGAGCTTCATTATATATCAGGAAAGAAGAACGACCAGCTTACTTTTGATGCGCAGATACAGCTTGCAGACTTTTGCGGATTTAAAAACAGCGGCAGACTCCTTGCGGTAGAAGAGTTTATGCGTTTTTACTATCTTCAGGCAACAAAGAACAGACATCTTGCTTCCTTGCTTATATCCCGAGCTACAAAGAGAGAAGATGCTTCAAAAAAAATACTTGGATTTTTTATCCGCAGGTCTTTGGGAGAAGGATTATACGTTCTTAAGGGAGAGCTTATAATACCTGATGGGAACGTTATTAGTAAAAATCCGGTTTTACTGATGAAGATTTTTGAAGCAGCACAAACTCAGGGCGTGAAGCTCTCTTCTGCCGTAATGGAGCTTGTAAGGCAAAACCTTTATCTCATGGATGAGGATTTCAGAAAAAATTCTGAAGTTAATGCATCTTTTATGAATATTCTCCGTTCCGATAAGTACGTTGTGGAAACTCTCAAGCTTATGCACTATCTGGAAGTTTTGAATCATTATATTCCTGAATTTGAGCATATTTACTGCAAGGTACAGCATGATGTTTATCATATTTATACGGTAGATATACACTCTCTGTTTTGCGTGGAAGAGATCGTGAAGCTGCTCAAAGGAGAACATGCTGAGGATCTCCCGGCTTTAACCTCTCTTGTCAGTGATATTGATAAACGTGAATTACTTCTTCTGGCTATCCTTTTACATGATATCGGAAAAGGCGAAGGCGGCGACCATGCTGAAAAAGGGGCGATTTTAGCTTCCAATGTTGCAGGGCGTATGGGGCTGTCTCAGGAAGATAAATCCCGTCTTGAGTTTCTTGTGAGAAACCACCTTTTATTTGCCCATATAGCCCAAAGACGGGATCTCCATGATGAACAGATGATAATTGGCTTTGCAAAGCAGATGGGGAGCAGTGAGACTCTTAAAATGCTGTATCTTTTAACATATGCCGATGTTCGCGGAATCGGCCCTGATGTATGGAATGACTGGAAAAAAATGCTTTTTCAGGAGCTTTATGAAAAGACCTTTAATGTCCTTGAAAGGGGAGATTTTTCTTTAGAAGCAAGCAGTCAGAGGGTTACCAAGGTATATGAAAAGGTTATTTCCATACTCGAAAATGATTTTGAGCCTGAATCTGTCCTTAACGAACTTAAGGCCTTAAGTACAAGGCATATTTGGGGTAATACGCCAAATACCATTGCTGAGCATATAGAAAAATTGCTTAAACTGGAAATCGAACCGGTTATTGTTGATGTTCAGCATGTGGAGGATAAAGGGTACTCTGTTGTAACTATTGCTACAAAAGATATACCCGGGCTTTTTTGCAGCATTGCAGGGGTTATGGCTGCTAATGGTATAAATATTTTAGGGGCTCAGATACATACAAGCAGTAATGGAAAAGCTCTTGATGTTTTACAGGTCAACTCTCCGAAAGGCTTTGTTATTACTGATGATAACCGCTGGAAACGGATTATTGAGGAGATGAAGTATGTACTTAGCGGGAACTTGTCAGTAGAGGCTTTGGTTGAAAAACGACAGCAGAGCAGGGGCTTGCCTGAAAAATCAAAGCCAAGGTTCCCTTCAAGAATTGAAATAGATAATGAAATCTCAGCAGATTATACAGTTTTGGATATTTACAGCCATGATAAAGTAGGACTCCTTTATAGCATTACAAGGGCTTTGGGTGATCTTGGGCTCTACATTGGAATAGCAAAAATCTCTACACGTATAGATCAGGTTGCGGATGTGTTTTATGTTAAAGATAGTTCAGGGAACAAGATCCTTTCTGAAACGGAACAGGATAATGTTAGAAATTATCTTTTAAGAGCAATAGATTTATGAATCACTTTCTGGATCTTTTTTTATCTTATCTCCTTGTGGAGCGCGGGCTTTCGAGAAATACCATTGTTTCATACAGCCATGATGCAGGTGAGTACCTTAATTTTCTTGAGAAAGCCGGACGTATTGAACCTGATCAGATAAAGCAGTCAGATGTTGCCTCTTTCATCAATCGTCTGGCCAGCAGTGGCCGTTCACCAAGGAGCAGAGCCAGGGCGCTTTCTGTTGTCAGAATGTTTCACCGTTTTCTGCTTATAGAGAATCATGCTTCTTATAACGCTGCTGCAAATATTGAATCTCCTCATCTTCTTAACAAACTTCCAGATGTCTTAAGTAAAGAGGAAGTTGAGGCCTTATTGAATGCGCCTTCAGGAGATGAAACGTCCGATATCCGGGATAAAGCTATGCTGGAGCTTCTTTATGCAACTGGGCTCAGGGTTTCGGAACTGGTTAATTTGAAATTTTCTGATCTGAATTTTTCAGCCGGTTATCTGATTACCACAGGAAAAGGGTCTAAAGAGAGGCTTGTACCTGTTGGTGAAGCTGCGATTAAGTATGTTTTTGAGTATATTAATTCTTCAAGAAAGAGTAAAAATGGCGAGGAGAAAATCCTGTTTTTGAACAGGTTTGGGTATAAAATGACCCGTCAGGCATTTTGGAATATTATAAAAAAGAGAGTTATACAAGCCGGCATAAAAAAATCCGTTTCTCCTCATACTTTGAGGCACTCATTTGCAACACATCTTCTCGAGAACGGAGCAGACCTGCGGAGTGTTCAGCTCATGCTGGGGCATTCTGATCTCTCTTCAACACAGATATATACTCATATTTCGGAGGAGCGGTTGAAAAGGCTGCATAAGAGTATCCATCCGAGAGGGTAAGTTTATATGGCTCCAGATTTTTGGCTAAAAACCTGTAAGCTCAGGTTACGCCTGATTTGACAGGTTTTTAACATGCCCAATGGAGTAGGGTTTTAAAAGCTTGAAAAGCTAAATTTTCATAACCGCAGGCCATTGGCCTGCGGAAACAGAATAAATACGATCTGCCTGGAAGGCAGGACTTTATTTGCTGCTCCGGACTCAAAAGAGAGGAGCAGTAGTGTTCTGCCTTTCAGGCAGTGGTATTGTTGTATGGCTCAGCCGCAGGTCGTTGACCTGCGGTTATGAAAATTACGCCCTGTCGGGCTAAAACTCCACACTCCACTCTTTACCCTTCACACTATTTCAGATATGACCAAAAGCCGAAGTCATATTAAATATGGAATATGTTAAATTTAACTACTATAATATAAAATTCATTGGAAAGGAGTTTTATAGAATCTATGCAAGATACGCCATCAACAAGTCCAAAACGGAGTTCCAAGAGTAAAATAATGCCCTTTGCCATAGTATCTTTGATTGTACTCCTCTTCATTTGGTGGACTTTTGGGCCAGTGTTGAAAGTATGGCTTTATGACTTTATCCTGCCTCCGACCCAGGATAGTGTTCGGGGACAATGGGTTGGAACTGTTTTGATAGACACCCGTCATTATCCTGACAAGGAGTCCGTGCGTCATGCTGTCCTTCAACTGAATATCCGCGCGGTGAATTTTGGTTTTAATTTAGCCAGCACATATCACGGGGACGGAGAGGTTACTGTCGAGGGCGAATCAGCGCCCCGCCCCATTTCAGCAGATATCAGTGTCAATGGTGTTGGGGACTGGAACTTAGGATTTACAACCGGAGTTCCAGAAGATCCTCTCACCTGGACACAATTCTCTGACAGTAAGGGCTTTGATTTTCCACTTAAATTATCGCCGGGAAGGATCCAGTTTGATAACAGTGAAATAAAAAAAGGAGCGCTCACGTTTAGATCTATATCCGGCGATCTGCACAAGGGTAGTATCGAGGAGTACCGTAAGCTTTCACAGTTACTTTTGAGTGCAAAGGCACAGAGCAAGTAAAAAGTAAAAACATACCCAAGACCCGAAGAATTAGAGGAGATTTTATGAAGTACATTGTTTTGCTTGGTGACGGCATGTCTGATGAAAAACTGGAAGAGCTTGGAGGCAAGACGCCTCTTCAGGCAGCTAAAACTCCAAATATGGATTATATGGCTAAAAGAGGTGTAATCGGTCTTGCTAAGACTATTCCTAAAGGCCTTCCTCCTGGTAGTGATGTGGCTAACCTTTCGGTGTTCGGATATGACCCGCGTAAGTGTTATACAGGGCGTTCTCCCCTTGAAGCTGCAAGTATGGGTGTAGAACTTGCCTCTTCGGATGTCTCTTACAGGGTAAATTTTGTCAATCTTGAAGCAAGGGGTAAAACGCTTTTGATGAAAGATTACTCTGCCGGTCATATAAGTACAGAAGAGGGGCATGAGTTAATAAAAGCTCTTCAGAAAGAGCTTGGAAATGATGAATTCCATTTTTATCCGGGCGTAGGTTATAGGCATCTTTTGGTATGGCATAAGGGAACAGAAAAAATTGAAACGGTTCCGCCTCATGATATTAGCGGCCAGTCAATATTGAACTATTTACCTAAAGGAAAAAGAAGCGATGAGCTTATAAATCTTATGAATTCTTCTCAACTGGTTTTGCATAATCATCCCCAGTACCGTGCACGTCTTGAGGCCGGTAAAAATCCTGCTAATTCCATATGGTTATGGGGGCAGGGCAAAGCGCCTAAGATGGATACATTCAAGTCTAAATTCGGTCTTTCGGGCTCTGTAATATCTGCCGTTGACCTTGTTCGTGGTATCGGAGTTTATGCAGGACTTGAAATTATAAAAGTCAAGGGTGCCACAGGGTATATTGATACAAACTATCAGGGTAAAGCAGAAGCGGCTATTGATTCTCTCAAAAGGCATGATTTTGTCTATCTACATGTTGAGGCTCCTGATGAAGCTGCACATTCAGGAAACCTTGAGCATAAAATTAAAGCTATAGAAGATTTTGATGCAAAAATTGTCGGTCCTGTTATGGAGGGCGTTCGTAGTATGGGAGAGTTCAGAATTTTGTGTACGCCTGATCATCCTACACCTTTAGCAAAGATGACGCATACATCTGATCCTGTCCCTTTTATTCTCTTTTCCGGAGAGGAGAGAGAAAACAGTGATGTTAAAGGGTATGACGAAGATTCGGCTGCTGCGTCAGGCGTTGTGGTGGAAAAAGGTTATAAACTTATGAGTATGCTGCTTAAGAGGTGATTTTATGATTAACCCCAAAAAGTTGTTCTCTGAAAAAGAGCATGAAATGATTAAAGAGGCTGTGCATAATGCAGAGATGCACACTTCCGGTGAAATAGCGACGATGGCCGTTTCTTCCAGTGATGAATATCGTGAAGGTATTGTTTTATCTGCCGTTATCTTAGTGACAATTTTGGGGATAATGTTTGGAATTATTTTCAGACAACATACCATCTGGTTTTTCATTCCAGTTGCTTTTATTTTATATTTTCCGGTTTATTATTTTTGCCGCTTATACCCGTCTGTTACTATTATTTTCACTCATGGAAAGAGGGTAAAAAACGCTGTACAGGAGCGGGCTGTAAGGGCATTTTACGAAAAAGGGCTTTACAGGACTTCAGAATCAAATGGGATTCTGATTTTTATTTCTGAGCTTGAGCATAAAACTTGGATTCTTGGTGATAAAGGGATTAATGAACGTATATCTCAGGATGAATGGAGTACTATAGCTACAACTTTAGCTAAAGGATTTCAGCATAACAGATGTGAGGCTCTCTGTATCGCCATTGCAAGTTGTGGAGTTATTTTGTCGCAACATTTTCCGGCAGTGAGTCATGGCGCGAATGAGCTTTCCGATGATGTCTTATTTGATAATTAATTATTATTTGTAATAGGTGAGGTATGAGAATTGCTATAATCGGTTCCGGAGCGGTTGGTTTATATTATGGTGCTAAACTCCAGAAAGCCGGCCATGATGTAAGATTTCTCCTCAGGCGTGACTATGATGCCATTACGTCTTCAGGCCTTATGGTTGAGTCAATTACCGGCGATTTCCATTTGGAAAATGTAAAAGGTTATATTTCTTCCCATAATATGGGAGAAGTTGATTTTGTGATTGTTGCAATGAAGACTTTTGATAACTCCAGAATGATAGAGTTGGTAAAACCCCTTGTAAGAGATGGTATTACTATCCTCACTATCCAGAATGGTCTTGGAAATGAAGAACTTCTGGCAGACTCTTTTGGCAGAGATAAAATTTTAGGTGGCATTGCTATGATTAGCTCCAATAGAGGGGAGCCGGGGGTTGTATTGCATAAAGCTTTAGGATTTTTAAGGATTGGAGAGTTTTCTATCGGAATATCTGACAGGCTTCTTAATTTTAACAAAGTGTTTAACGAGGCCGGTATTAAATGTGAAGCAGTAAATGACCTTATTAAAACGCGCTGGGAAAAACTTGTATGGAACATTCCCTTTAACGGGCTCTCTGCTTTACTTAATATGACTCCGGGAGGGTATATTTTAAAACCTGAAATGAATAAACTCATTAAAGAGATAATGAAAGAAGTGGTATTGGCAGCTAATTTGCAAGATTTATCAGAGAGAATTGATGTTGATACCTCTGTTAATTTTAATATGGATACTACAATAAAATATATAATGGATTGTATGCCAAGTATGATGGTAGACAGACTGGAAGGGCGTAGACTGGAACTTGATTCAATATATAAAATTCCGCTTAGTAAGGGGATTAATAAAGGTATTAATATGGAAAAAGTCGGAATGCTCTATTCGTTACTAAGTGTGGGTGAAGTTTAAAATACGATTAAAAAAGATTTACGGTTTTTTCTTTAGATGTAAAGATAAATTGACAATTATTAAGCAAATACAGTATGCTTAAACATAAACGTTGAGTGGAAGGAGGAACAGTATGAAAACGTTAATTTTTTTATCTCTTTTCTTAATTATGTCAGTATTACCAGTTTATGCATTTTCAGATGCTTATGCGCTTCCAAGTGGTTCAATTGGCTATGTACATACCATGAAAGGGGCTGTTTCCATTTTACGAAAAGGAAATGTAGTTCAGGCAGCTGTTGGAACCCCTTTATATAGTGGAGACCTTGTTCGTACAGAAAAGCCTGGTGCCGCTGGAATTGTATTAATAGACAATACCACTTTTTCTCTTGGACCTAATAGTGAGCTTGCTTTAACAGATTACGTTTTTAATCCAAAAGAAGGCCAATTTTCTCTTGTAGCTAAAATGGCTAAAGGAACTTTTTCTTATTTAAGTGGCCTTATTGAAAAACTTGCTCCAAATTCTGTAAAGCTTGGGACTCCTGATGCAACGATTGCTATTAGAGGTACGAAACTCCTGATTGTAGTTCCGGGCTAGATGTTTTTTATATGTTGTAAAAGAATGGATATTAAATGATGATGAAGAGGACATCATGCGATATATCACTGGATTATTGTTATTTTGCATTTTATTGGTTTTATTAGGTTGTGCGCCTCAAAACAGAATTATTTTAGTGCCTGACCCTGATGGTCATGTTGGTAAGGCTGAAGTTGCAACAAGAGCCGGTACAGAGGTTTTGGATAAAGAAGATGCAATGACGACAGTTTCTTCTCCATCAGCCAAGCCTACACAAGTGGTTAAAGCTGACCCAGCTTTTATATCCAAAACATTTTCGGAAGTTTTGGCGGTTGAGCCGAAACCGCTGGTAAAATTTATTCTTTATTTTGAAAAAGGTACTACAAATCTTTTACCTGAATCAGTCGCTCAAATTGATAAAATTTTAGATGTAATCAAAGAAAGAAACGCATTAAATATAGCAGTTGAGGGTAATACTGACTCTTCCGGGTCTGCTGCATTGAATGACAAACTGGCCGCTGATAGGGCAGACATGGTAAGAGATTTACTTGTCTCAAAAGGTGTGAATACGGATTTAATATCGGTCTATTCCTATGGTCAAGGTAACCCTCTTGTACCAACTCCTGATAATGTTTCAGAACCACGTAATCGTAGAGTGGAAGTTATAATCCATTGAGCAGAATTAAAGCTGGGCTAAATCCTGCTGATTCTCATAACAAACGTTTAAAACCGTTACAAGAAGGCCGGTTTCTCCTAATGGGTTCCGGCCTTTTGATTACTTGTGTAATCTTATTATTTTTTATTTTCCCTCCAATTCTTCTCCAACAAGCTGATCTCAGAGTTTATGACGTTATGTTGCTAGGACGCATAAAACCAGCACAATCAAATATTCCGGTTTTAGTAGGGATTGATGAAGAGAGTATTAAAGATTTTGGTCAATGGCCATGGCCACGTTACCGTTTAGCCAGTTTGGTTGAAAAGCTTTATTCTTATGGAGCAAAAGTGGTTACTTTTGACTTCTTAATGCCGGAAGCTGATCATACTTCTCCAGGGGTAATATCTGAAGAGCGAAAACATGATGAAAATGGTGACAAAAACATTCCACAAAAGCTTGCCGAATTTGATGATAATTCAAAAAAGCTTGCACAAGCTTTTAAAAAAGGGTCAACGGTACTTGGTTACTATTTTTATTTCAGTGATGAAGGTGGGGCGCTTTCGGATTCAGAGCCGATACTTCCTCAGGGTATGGTGGTAAGTAAAAGTGGAGTATCTACTGCTTTATGGCCAAAACCTATAGGTTCTATGCGTAGCATATCAGTGTTGGCTAAAGGTGTCTCTTCAGAAGGCTTTACAAATGCTGTTCATGATGTTGACGGTGCTTTAAGGCGTGTACCGCTTTTAATTGAATATAACGATACAATGTACCCTTCTTTAGCCTTAGCGTCTTTGCTTCTTTCCTCAGAAGACCGCAAAATTCAACTTATTAAGAGTGCATTCCAAACTTTCTTGATTTGGGGGAATCACAGAATCCCAATTGATGATGCCGGTAATTTATTAATAGATTTTAGAACTGACAGTGAACCGTTTCATTACATGTCAGCTAAAACTATTTTAGAAGATAAGCTACCTGCAGATGTCTTAAAAGGGAAAATTGTCCTTGTAGGCTCTTGGGCGAAAGGATTGGGAGATTCCCATCTATTGCCGTCAGGTAAATTCCTTAGCGGGCTTAAAATCCATGCAACTGTCATAGATAATATCTTAACTGATTCTTTTGTATATAGGCCGGCATGGGGGCGTGGGATTGAATTTTTTGCCATTATTCTTATTGGAGTTATCAGCACTCTTCTTTTAAGCCGCCCTGGTTACTTACTGTCGCTTTTTGTTGTTTTATTCGGAGCCGGCGGGAGCTTTTTAGGGGCAAAAGAGCTTTTAGTACATAAAGGTATTTATCTCTCTCCTTTATATCCTATGCTGGCTCCGATAGCTATATTGACTTGTCTAGGTGTAATGAAATATGTGATTGAAGCACGTAAAGTAAAGCAGAGGACAGGAGACCTTTTAGAGGCTCAGGATACTATTATTGTCAGTATGTCTGCTCTGGCTGAAACCAGGGATAAAGAGACGGGAAAACATATTTTAAGAACCCAGAAATATTTAGAGATACTTGCTCGTGGATTATCGATATTGCCTCAGTATTCATATTTAGATGAAGCTACTATCTCGCTGTTATGTAAATCAGCGCCGCTTCACGATATTGGTAAAGTCGGGATTCCTGACAAAATATTGGGAAAACCCGGAAAGCTGACAGAAGAAGAGTATGAGATCATGAAAAAACATACTCTTATAGGGGCTGAAGCTTTAGGACGGGCCACCAAGGGGACTAAACATCCGGAGCAGCTGGAGTTTCTTAAATTTGCACAGGAGATGATTGAATCTCATCATGAGAAATGGGATGGGACAGGGTATCCTTTTGGTCTTAAAGGGCAAGAAATCCCTTTAGCTGGCCGACTTATGGCAGTAGCTGATGTATATGACGCACTGGTAAGTAAAAGGGTATATAAACAGGGGCTTTCTCATGAAGAAGCTTGTGAAATTATAATTGAAGGTTCAGGAACGCAGTTTGATCCTGATATTGTTAATATGTTTTTGAAGCATAATGAAGAGTTTCGTACTATTGCTAAAGAGTTTGTAGATACTGAAGAAGATGAGCTCTTCTATGATGTGACTTAATAGTTTATAAAACTTGACGGCAATTGTACTAATCCGTTCAAAACGAAAAAAGCCACCTGTATGACAGCAGGTGGCTTTTTTCTTAATTAGTGATGTTATTACATTTTATGGCATTTTTCACAGTCTCCTGAGCTCGCAAATGCATCTTTTCCATTATGACAAGCGCCGCATGATTTACCTTTTTCCATATCCGCCATTGTAGCTTTAACAACTCCGGTTTGATAAGGGAAAATCTTTGTGTGGCAATCTGCGCATTTGTACATTCCTAAATGAAAATCATGGCTGAAAGTTGCATCGCCTCCGTCAGTTTTAAATGTAATGTTCCCAGGTTTAAATCCTGTATGGCATTTAGCGCAATCACCTGAGTTTGTCGCAAAAGCGTCATTTCCATTATGACATGCACCGCACGATTTACCTTGATTCATCATAGCCATTGTTGCTTTAGCAGTTCCTCTTTGATAAGGGAAAATCTTTGTGTGGCAATCTGCGCATTTGTACATTCCCAAGTGGAAATCATGGCTGAAATTCGCGTTTCCGGCACTGGTCTTAAATGTAAGATTTCCGGGTTTAAATCCGATATGGCATTTGGCGCAATCACCTGAGCTTGCAAAAGCGTCATTTCCGTTATGACATGCGCCGCATGATTTACCTTTGTTCATCATAGCCATAGTTGTTCCACGGACTCCACTTATTATAGTCTTACCATTATGGCAGTCACGGCATGTCAACCCGTTACTGATGTGGGTATTATGGGCAAATATTGCCGGGGTTGCCCCTTTAACATTAAACGTTATGGTTCTAAGCTGCCCTTTGTGGCATCTTACGCATGTTTTATTATCCTTTACACTAAAAGCCTTTACTCCGGAGTGGCATGCGCCGCATGATTTACCTTTTTCCATTTCAGCCATTGTGAAATGCCTTTTTACTCTGAGGTTATAAATGGCATTATGACAAAGTCTACAATTATTATTAAGTTTTCTTAAATGAACATCATGACTGAAAATTACTGCGTTAGCATTTTTTAAAGGGAATGAAACGTTTTTTGTTTCTTTAGCAAAAGAGACAACTGGCAGCATAATGAGTGCAAGAGTAATAAACAGATTGCGAAGTTTCATTTGATACTCCTCAATGTTGAAATGGATTTAAGAAAAAAGACGTGTTACTATACAACAACAAGGGAATTTGAGTCAATGGACAAATCTATTTTGAACTATTTTATCAAAGATAAATGGAGCGTATGAATGAAGAAAATATATATTTTATTGGCTTTACTTATTCTTTTTCCTTCAGTGGCTTATTCTAATATTTATCAATGGACAGATGATAATGGAGTGAGAAATTTTACAGACAATCCTGATTCAATTCCAGCGAAATACAGACAAAAAGCAACAGTTCAAAAAATAGAGGAAAGTGATACTACGTTTCAGTCAGACAATTCTGGAACTGTTTCAGATAAAAAAGAAACTTTATATGGTGGAAAGACTGTTCAGGCTTGGAGAGATGGATATCAGCAGTTGAGAAAAGACTTAGAAGCCAAACAAGCTGAATATGACGCATTAATACAAGAACAGCAGGCAACCAGAAGGCAGAGAATTCTGTTTACGCGGATTTCGGACAGGGAGAGGTTAAACGATATAGCGAAAGAACTTGATTCAAAAACTGAAGAAATTAAGAATGCTAAAGAGGCCATAGAGGATTATAAAAGGTCCGCAGCTCAGGCAGGGCTTGATGAAAGGCTTTTTACTAATTAATTGATAAATGGCGGAGATATTAAATAAATGTATAAAACTGATCAGATTATCTTAAATGCCCTTGCTGAAGATATACATACAGGGGATATAACAACAGAAGCTGTTATAAAGGGTGGAAGGCGGTGCAAGGGTTTTTTTAAAGCAAAGGAAAATTTTCTGCTTGCCGGGATTGATATTGCTGCAAGGGTTTTTCAGCTGCTTGATAAGAATATTGAATTTTCTTCGAACTTTTCTGATGGGGACGAAATTAACAAAAACCGGATTATCGCTACTTTCTCAGGGAATGCTTCAATGCTGCTTCAGGGTGAGCGCGTGGCTCTTAATTTTCTTCAAAGAATGTCAGGCATCGCGACATTAACTTCTAAATATGTAAAAGCTATTGAAGGGAGCGGGGCAAAAATTGTTGATACAAGAAAGACAACGCCAGGTTTGAGAATCCTGGAAAAATATGCCGTTAGAGTGGGCGGCGGTATAAATCACAGAACCGGACTTTATGACGGTGTCCTTATAAAGGAGAACCATATCACTGCTGCGGGAGGGATAAAGGCGGCTATATCAAGCGCCAGGGGCTATATACCGCATACATTAAAAATAGAGATTGAAACGGAAACTATTG
>Ga0123357_10006989_pt1 | contig 13878 bp, 5 predicted proteins | sample TergutEmb28metaG_FD_89873 | JGI IMG/M metagenome (GOLD analysis project Ga0123357, IMG submission 89873) | Embiratermes neotenicus P4 segment gut microbial communities from Petit-Saut dam, French Guiana - Emb289 P4 | ecosystem: Host-associated > Arthropoda: Insects > Digestive system > Gut ... | reverse complement strand
TCATACTACCAATTCACATGCTCATACTACCAATTCACATGCTCATACTACCAATTCACATGCTCATACTACCAATTCACATGCTCCTACTACCAATTCACATGCTCATACTACCAATTCACGTGCTCATACTACCAATTCACATGCTCATACTACCAATTCACATGCTCATACTACCAATTCACGTGCTCATACTACCAATTCACATGCTCATACTACCAATTCACACGCTCATACTACCAATTCACATGCTCATACTACCAATTCACATGCTCATACTACCAATTCACATGCCCATACTACCAATTCACACGCTCATACTACCAATTCACATGCTCATACTACCAATTCACATGCTCATACTACCAATTCACACGCTAATACTCACCAATTACAGCTACAGGATGAGCGGAAAGAGAAAGCGGAGGATCCCTAAACGTTGATTTATATTTCACCGAAGAAAGTATTATGTCACAGGAAATCGTGATGGATGGTTGCATTTGGATTTTATCACCCTACGGAAGTCACATTAGCGAGAGGACTTGGCTTCACTTGCTGATTATTGTGCCCAAAGCAGAAGATCTAAAACCCAACCAGTAATTGTCTTTGTAAGTTCTATAAAAGAATTTTTAAGTAATATTTTAGAGAGTAAAATATTAATCCTCGTTAATTAATCCATATTACTTGTCATTGTAGTTCATTTTAGTATATTCTGTTTATGTTACTGCTGTAAGCTGGCCGGACTGTACGTACCCTTGAGTACACAAGCCGTGAATCGTGTTGCACGTTCACATACAACAAGGTGCATAAAACTTGTTTCGGCACGTTGCACCCAATTAATCCAATCAGAATAACTAATGTGAAATCTTTCGATGGCTTAAACAGCTTAGCCCGCCAGATATTTGTTCGGCTTACCTTACCTTTCCATAGGATATTGAAGGTTTTCAACTATGTGTTTCTTAGTTCTGATAAGAATATTAAGTTACATGTATACCGTACTGGCGCACAGTGCGTCAACGCCGCGGCAAAAAAATTACCGAAAAATAAAAAAGTTAAGCATTTAAGTTTTTCTTATAAATAAGACGCGGTACAGAGTAGTCACGTGACCCTCCGACTATGTGGAAAGGAAGGAAAAATATCCCACTTGTCTAACTCTTCATATTTCTATCGAAATTTTACACTTTTCCTTCCTGCTTATTTTCCTACAGTCCACTAAAGCCGTCTTCACAAAAATGTAGATAGTGATAACCACATGATAACATTTGCGAGTGACAAACGTTTTGGGCTGGTTGACATATTACGGTGACTCCGGGAACCCCGTTTCCTCCAGATGACTCCGGGAAACCGGAGTAATCTGGGGGGCTCCGGGAACTCGAAGTCCTCTGTGTGACTCCGGTCCGGGAATACGGAGTTCCAGGTGACTCTGGTAACCTGGAGTTCCGGGTGACTCTGGAAACCCGAACTCTAGCGGGTGACTCTTGGAAACCTGGGTCTTCCGGGTGACTCCGTGAACACGGACCCCTCTGTTTGACTCCATGAAACCGGAGTCCTCCATATGATTCTGTGAACCCGGAGTCCTATGGGGTACTCCGGAACTCGGAGTCCTCCCGTTGACTCCGGGAAACCGGAGTTCTCCGGATAACTACGGGAAACTGAACCCCTTCCCATGACACCAGGAACACAGAGTCCTCCCCATGACTCCGGGAATCCATAGTCCTCCGAATAACCCCGGGAACCCGGAGCCCTGGTGACTCCGGAAACCCTGAATCCTCTGTGTGAATTCAGGGACTCGGTTTCTTCCGGGTGACTCCGTGAACCCGGAGTCTTCCGGTGACTCCGGAAAACCAGATTCCTCCCGTGTCTCCCGGAACCCGGTATCCTCCGGTGACTCCTTTTACCCGGTGTCCTCCCGGTGACTCCGTGAACCCGGAGACTTTCGGGTAACTCCGGGAGCGCGGGGTCCTCCAGGTGACTCCAGGAACCCGGTGTATTCCGGGTGACTCCCTGAACCCTGAGTCCTCCGTTTGGCTCCGGGACCCCACAGTTCTCCGAGGGACTCCGGAATCCGGAGCCTTCCATGTGACTCCGGGAAACCGGACTCCTCTGTGTGACTCTGGGAACTCGGAGTCCTCTGGATAATTCCGGGAAAGCTGAATCCTCCAGGTAACTCCGGGATCCCAGTGTCTTCCGGGTGACTCCTGGAACCCGGACTCCTCCGGGTGACTCCTGGAACCCGGACTCTTCCGGGTGACTCCAAGAACCCGTAGTCCTTCGTGTGACTACCGGAACCCGGAGTTCAGGGAGACCCCAAATACTCGGAGTCCTCAGGATATCTCCTGGAACCCGGAGTCCTCTGGTTGATTCCGTGAAAGCAGAGTTCTCCGTGTGACTCCTGGAACCAGGAGTTCTGTTTGACTCCCGTAACCGCTGTTTCTCGGGACGAGTCCGTGGACCCGTATTCCTCCGGGTGACTCCGGGAACCCCTAGTACCCCATGTTTTTCCGGGAACCCGAAGCTCCTGGTGACTCCGATTTCCCGGAGTTCCGACTCACTCCGTGTTCCCGGAATCACCCGTTGGACTCTGGGTTCCCGGAGACACTCGGAGGGCTCTGGTTTTCCGGAGTCACCTTGAGGCCTACAGTTTTCCGGATTCACCCGGAATTCCATGTTCCCGGAGTCACTCGGAACTCCTTGTTCCCGGAGTCACCCAGAACTACGTGTTCCGTGAGTCACCCGAAACTCCGTGTTTCCGGAGTCATCCGTTGTCCTTCGTGTTCCCGAAATCACCCGGACTCCTCCGGGTTCCCGGAGTAACCCGCAGTACCCCGGGTTCCCGGAGTCACCGCAAGATTTCAGGTTCTCCGAGTAACCCATAGGACTTTGGGTTCCTAGTCACCCGGAACTCCGCGTTCCCGGCATCACACGAAGAACTCTGGTTTCCCGGAGTTATCCGGAGGACTCCTGAAATCCGGAGTTACCCCGATCTCCGGGAACGGGAACCCTCTACTTTACAGTGCAGTTTTTCTACAACCCGATTGAAGCAGCACACTGGTTAGCCACAGTGAAAAGTTCGCAAAAACCACAACACACTCCGCCCATCATGAGCTACGTGACACCGATCTCCACACTAGCTAAAATTCTACCTCTCATGCGTAAGTACCTGGCTACTATTCACCCTGCGAATTTCGTCATTATCACACACGTACATCTCACCACCCTATATGACTGCATGCTCCACAAAATGGACATTATCCTCCCTTCCTCGGAGCACAAACCCCCCTGCCACTAGATTATGCCTGTCAAGAAGGCGACCAACACACAACAACGCACCAATCTACTGCATGACAACTAGCTCGCCTGACTCTCAACTCTGCGCCTCCAAAATACTCATAGTATTATTACTAGCCATAACCAAAAATCTGTAATTTAATGAATGTTAAAGTGTTCGAGATCTTGACATCAAGCTGATTGAATTTACATATTGTATTAGCTTATCTACTTTAGTGTGTACAACCTGATGATGGCCATCATGATGGCCGAAACATGTATTTGTCTCTAGCTACTCACCATCGCTAGCAATAGATATCAAATATGGTTGTGTTTAGACTGCTTCACACTCACTTTGTACAGTGTGAAGTTATGTGTCAATGTTCAGCTTTAACTCCTCACGGCAGAAACCCTTTTCCTTTACCAAGACCGACCGCTTAAAACTGTGTAAGGAAATAAGTACTACCTTTAAGAGAGACGTTATGTTGTGAAGAAGGGGTAAAGGCCGACTTTCACAACTATGTTTTTTGTCAAATAATTGTGTAACTTTGAAGTGACATGTTTCGGCTTACGTACATCAACCCATCATCGTGGGAAATGAGAATACCCAAAAAAAATTGTCGTGCAAACTATATGAAAATATTGTTGATATCGGGAATATATAGGCGTGGCTGCAACGTAACAGTTTCCTAGGATAAGGTAAGCCGAATTCATTAAACCTTTTGAGAATAGGACGCCCCTCTCGAGACTTAACAGAAACATCTTACAGAACTTCATTCTCACCCGAAAGCACTAAACATTGATTTTAAACCGTAAATATTCAATTATAAGCTGCTCCCAGTGGCCGCGCATTCTAAGGCGTGGGATTGCAGCAGCTCGCTTGCTGAAATTGCGCGTTCGAATCCCGCCGAGGGCATGAATGGTTGTCTCTTGTGAGTGTTGTGTGCTGTCAGGTAGAGGTCTTTGCGTCGGGCAGTTCACTCCTGCAGAGGAGTCCTACATAGTGAGGCTAGTCTGAGTTTGATAGTGAAGCCCTGATAATGAGGAAGCCTTGGCCCACTAGGGGCTGTTAGGCCATGGAAAAAAATAAATATTAAAATCTTCTTTTTATTACTTTACATGAAACCTGAAACTGCTCAAAAGTTTAATGAATCCATTTTATCCTACGAAAAATGTGAAGTTGAGTTTTCAGCTGTTTTTACCGATATGTACATTGGATTTATGTAATTTACATGACCAGTTTTTCTTTGGTACTTTAATTTTTCTTGATGATGGCTTGTGGATCTCAAGCCGAAACATGTTACATTCAATTTGTATAGTAAATGACATAAAACATGGTTGTGGTTGACGGCCTTCACCTCTTTGTTATATGCAATAATTACTGTTTACTTGGAGATTCATAACGCACATAATTAAACGTACTCTGTGGGCGAAGTCCACAGTTTGAATGTTAAAGTGGGTGACACATATAGTTACTACTGTGGTTTAACTTGCTAAACCTTAATCGCTGCCAGTTTGCTCCAAAGTACGTTAGTTCCGCATAGTAAACATAACACGGTTTACTCTGTCACTCCCCAGGAGCTCCAAGAACTGCAGCCGCACGATTCGCATTACAAGTCACGATCGCTGACTGCGCTATCTCGACTGGCAAGCCTTCCCACGATTTCCCACGGGTTTCTCAAATCGGATCACATCATCGGCCACTGGGTATCAGGTTTCAGTTGTTCAAAATGTTTCTGAAGGAAATGAATTACGTTTTCATTGTGATTCTTTGCATCAGACTGTGCTTGCCAAATATCGTTGTTATTTTGTATTTGTCTGCACTTTCTTTGTCACAGATTGACTCTAAAAAGTTTTATGTGCTTGAAAGACAGAAAGGGTTTCCTTCTTTCATTTGTTCACGTGATAATTTTATGCCAGCAGAATATTTTCGGACTTAAAGAAGTAATGAACTGATCTCTAGTTAGTACCATGAAGTATAATAAAGGTCTTCTCTTATGAGGGTTTAAATTTCGCCGATAATACTATTTTATCAATCAGCGGCTCACCTCTGATATTTATGTGTTAGGACAATTCTTCGGTTTATTCTTTGAATAAGGAGTTGGGGTGACTTGGTGTAGTCACATGTCTACGGGCTGAACGATAAGGCAACGCGGTTCTTTTCCCGGCAGGGACAATAGTTTTTTATTCTTTAATGAATAACGACGGGTCTTCCACGGGAGTAAAGCAAGCAGGATGTAAAGCTGACCACTTCCATTCAGTGCTAGGTGAAAATTGGCAGGCGCTACACCTCCAGGCCCTCTTATTATGTCGTGGCGTGCACAAAGATTTTACTTTTATATTGTACTTTTACAAATATTACATTGTATGACGTACAAATTTTTACGTTTCCCTTATTTGTTTTTCAATTGTTTATCATCTATACCTGTTTTAATGCACATGTGGATGAAGGTTATCCCGAAGAATTAAATGAAATATGGAAGATAATATTTGTGTATGCTGAAAGCAGGTTGTAACACGAAGTGAATACTGCATCGGAAAATCTGTATCCACACTTATCGCGTAAGCCTTCCTTTCAACTGCACTTCAGAAAGCACGGGCCCTACGGATGCGTCGATCAATGTACCATTAAGCAACTTACTGTTACAGGCTCTTTGTTAGGACTTTAAGGGAGGCAACCCAAATGGCACGTTCTGTGTGATACAACTAGAGCTGTCTTTGTTGTTGATGGGACTTTGATTACTTCAGAGCACTTCAGCTACAAACATTCATTCATGGAATCCAGTTTCTTCGGCAGTTGATCCAGCAATTCGAATTCCGCACTACAATAACTTTACACTAATTGTCAAATAAAGCTCATGTTCCTGCGATTTTATCATAAACATTAGGGAACATACTAGGTCTTTAGTATTTTTAGGGCTTGTCAATATTTAACATGTATATCTGCAGGCTATGTAACTGGATGCGGTTTGTGATTGGCTGTGTGTGTTATGTCGCGCAGAAATATGGGTAATTACACAAAATGTGGCAAAGCGGAAAATAGAGTATACTCCTATAATTTGACAACAGGTTGACATGTACTTGTATTACGATCGAGTGAGGGCATAAGCAGAGGAGTGCACACGCATTTCGTGTGCTTACGTAATTGTATTAATTGTACTGACAACGTTGTTTTGAGATGATAGTGGATAAAGAGGAACGGAGTTCGTATGTGACAATATCAGTTATCCGCAGCATGAATGCACGATAGAGCCATTCAGAGCTGCTGCAGCATATGTGGTCGTGCTTTTCTTTACTAACATGTTCTAAGATCGGTGCAGGCAATTCAAAGTGGAAGAGAGTCACGTGCCGACATGTATGACAGTGAACGGTCTCTTTCGGTTCGGACAGACATTGAGAAGTGCGTGGTGAAAACAGGAGCTGGATTCTGAATGAATTATCGAGAACACGGGGATTGCTGAGTCTAAAATGTTCCGTATTTTAAGACGGGACTTAAAAATGCATACAGTTGCTTTCAAGTGAGTGCCGCTCTTATTTGAAGTGCAGCGGTGGACCCTTCACGGAACATGGCGTATCAACATGTAGGGTTTCGGACGTGAAGGCGACAACATCTCAAATCGGACAGTTGCTATTGATGAGACGTTGACAAGGGCCCAAATGTAGGAATTAAAAAATAGCCTTTCGAATGACTTCATCCGCAGTCAGCACGAGAACACAAGGTTTGATAAAATCCGTCATCCACGAAGCTGATGGTCATTTGGGTGTACCTAGTCCAAGTGTGTTTGTGTGTAACTCTGCTCCACAAGATCAGACTGTGAATTCACAGTATCGTAGTTCTTTTCTGCGGTACCAGCATGATCGTCAGTTAGGCAGAATATCCCAGCACCGTTTGAAAATGTCACCGTCCTGCATCCCACTCAGGAAGCAAGAAACTTCTCTGACTTTGGGATTGGGAAAAAGTAGAGCACCTTTCTTATTCTCTCGATCTACAATCCATGTGACAATGATCTGTTTCCCAGACTGAAATGTCTATCTTGTGGGAGCAGATCTGCAAACAGAGGGGACAATTTACTGTATTTCGGCACGAGGTGGCACAGATCAGCGCGTTTCATGATGCTGACGTTATTCGCCGCCTTCTCCAATGTTAGTAACGCACCGCAGACAACCTAAGGGACTACTTAGGACATTGGTAACCGTTTAAACGAATAGTGTGTGTTGTGCTTTATGTTCCACATTCATTGTGTACGCCACAACGAACAAATAAAACATGATTCAAAACGCGTCTGTTCTGCCTGCCTCCATTCAACGATAACATTTACATGTAAACTGAGGGTGTGTTTAAATGTTTGTACTCCATTTCTTGTGTTTAACATTTTTGGTTTAAAAGATAGTTATCGTAACGTAGGGTCAGAAATTGACAGCAATAAACGACACACAACAAACACACACACACACACACACACACATATATATAATACGCCGTTTATTGCTTATATTATATATATGTATATACATACACACACACAAACACACATATATGTTTCAGTCGGTATTGTATTCCCAGTCTATTTAAAAAATTTTACGGAGGGCGTAGCCAGAAAAATCGTTCCACAAGAGCTACAACGTATACATTATATCAGTGGAAGGATGATACCTGCAAACCGTAACTATATATTAGATGCCCTTTCAGGTTTTCGCGTTCAATTTTCAAAGGACGTTCCACTATTCGTCACTGTTACATGCAGATAATTACCTCTCATAATACAGTTACAACTATATATACCACCTGCAGTGTTTCGTATGATTTTTGATTCAATGACATTGATTGATTAGTCTGTGTGATAGAGTGAAATTTGTTCTGGCTGAGGTGGGAATTTGACTTTTATGTATTCATGGAATTTCAGTCTCCAGTTGGTTAATCACTGAATTCGTTGAAGTTGTTATATGAAATAAATAATTGTATTTTAGCATCACTAATGTGATTCTTGAGTCCCTAATTGAACCTAAATATTCACAAAATGCTGTAATATTATTAACTTTTGCATATCTCTGCTTTTCCAGTCGACAACGACTAGTATTCTTTATTATGTTTTGCAATCGTTCACATGTGTTTTGTTTTTACTGGTTATTAGTAGGAAAGTCGTAAAATTAACATATAGTTTCTGTCTGCATGTTTCGTAAAAGAAAGTATTAATCATAAAAGGTAAAGGTAAAACAATCCCGTTACAGGCCTGGATTGGCCCAGAGGGTTCCAGGAAGTTAAGGTTCCCAGATTTCATGACAACGGCACAGGATTGTGATAAGTTTGTCAGCCTTACACACCGGCCGCCTTAACCCACAGGAAATGCTCCTGGTACTCATTTCTGTTAGGGGCTGAGTCGACCCCAGGGCTATTGTGCGTTCGGAAGGATTTTATGTCAAAAAAAAATTCGAATAACGCCAGCTGGAATCGAACCAGCGATCTCCCGATTTGTAGCACAGAACCTTAACCACTGTGCTACCGCGGTCCCCAAGTGTTAACCGTACTTCGATAAAATTCTGTATTAGTAAATGTCGTCCAAACGAATTGAATTTTGGTTTTAAGAATCAACTTTAACTCCAATATAAAAATGAAAATTTGTTGGAACTTTGTTGCGTAGCATAAAATATGGATCTAATTAATTTTTGCAGCGTTTTTTTTAAACATTCCTTTATGTGGTGAATATTTAACACAATACGCCATGCAAGTAGAATGATGCGACCCTAAAGCTGTTTAGCGTTTGTAATGTCTCTGGCATTTTATTCACAATAAATAAACTTCAGAAATTGTGATGAAGTTAAAAATTAAAAAATAACAATTTTTGAAGTAATTCTATTGCACTGAATTACATATGTCGCTCTTGCTAGAGTAACAGACGCTTATGTGATTCAGATTTTGAAGGATTAAAATAGTTGAAAAAGTCCATGTTCTCCAGCTGTTAAGATGAAATATTTCCATCGGAGTGGACGAAGTAAGAACATTTTAGCTTTTTCGTGGTGAAGTTTTATTAGCGATCAGTTAGTGTAAGAAAAGTAAAATAAACAAAGCAAGGTAAGGGTAACTACCAAAATATTAACTAACTTACTTACATGCTTACTTACTTATTACTTACTTCTTTCTTACTTACTTTACTTACTTACTGACTTCTGAAGAGCTCCATGCAGCAGGAATTTTGTTGAGCTAAAAATTTCTCAGTTAGCTTCCAGCTTTCTCGCACACTGTGGAATACGTAATCTCATTACTTAGTTCCAGGAGCCCGTCAACGGTCCTTGTCCACAATCACATGACGTCATCCCACATCCTACCTTCGTGTTTCGTTAGAAAGAATTTTAGGAGCGCCTGTAGAACATTTTCGAAAAACATTTAATATATTTGTAATGCCTGTCCGTCTGTTTATCCGCCTGTCCGTCCGCGTGGAACAATTCGGCCCTTACTCCATGAATGTTCGTGACATTATATACTTGGAAATGTTACGAAATTTTGTCTACATATTCCGATTTTGGTTAAAGCCAAGCAAAGACAGGCATTTTGCGTGAATATATGCCTACATTTTAATACTGGTCCTTATTTTTTTTTTTTGCACAATTGAAAGTTCTTTGTGAAGCAATACCGGAGACTGACGAAACAAGTGTGAATCGAACATCGGGTATGGTCCATTGGAAACGTCAATTTATCGACGTTTAAGGGCTGTAAATCTCAGCTACGATATCTTGTCTCGTCGATAGTAAATCTGTTACCAAGATGTGGAGAAATATTATAGTGTTTGTTAAGAGTACCTGTGTTAATGAATTTGACATCTTTAGCAATAAAAGGGCGAATGCGTCACAAGTGTTAACGCTCTGCGGACATGGCCGAACTTCTATTAATCTCCTTCTTTGTACTCCTGTCTTCAGATAGTTCTGTTTCTTCAGCATTTCCTACCATAACCGTAAATGTATGTATCTTCTCTCTCATACGTGTCACATATCCAGGACAAGTCCTCATCCTTGATGTGAGCATCCCAAGAACATGCTAGTGGTAAAAATCATGAATGTTCTCATTATGCACTGTGAGATGTGACTGAGTGATGGGTTTTAAGACCCGAAATTCGCTGTAGGAGTAGTCACATCGATGTCTATCACCACCGAAGGTTACGTTTTACTGTAATGGCTTAGGGCTGCTCAAGGTAGCCGTAACGTTCCAAGTTACGTATCGCACGAAAAGATGCACTGAAATACTGATAAAGAATAGTTTTTATTTCAACCAACAATTCACAATATCTAAATTTTACTTTAGCAATATTTATATTATAATCACTCCTCCATGTTTCGATACATTTGTATCATCCTCAAGGATTTCCAAATTTGTACTTCGTCTTGTGACATTTGCCAACGTCACAAGATGACACGTCATATAGTCCAATAACCACCACAGTTCAGCACTCAGTACCCCAGCACACAGGCAACATCAACACAGGGTAAGTCTATCATACTGTATAATTCAACCTCCATGTTTATATTTTATCAACCCACAAAATTCTACGTTATTTTAAGTTTAATTGCATTTATTGCAAAATATCCAGATTGTATATACGGCCACGTAAACATAATGATGATGTAAATTATGTTGCAAAAATCATATAGGCTGCATTTTATCAACAACAACCACATAAATATTTTACTTTGATGATTTTAATGAAATTTTAATAATACAGAAACAACGTAACGTTAGCGATGTACAACTTGGAACTCCCTGAGGATGATACAAATGTATCGAAACATGTTGGAGTGATTATATTGTAAATAATGTCAAAATAAAAAAAATTATATATATTCTACATTGTTGGTTGAAGCAAAAACTATATACAAGATGCACGGTACACACATAAAAAAACTGGAAAAGAATGTTATACCCGACCATGGTCGGTCCTTGAACATACACATAGGTGGGAAATGGGATTTTAGGATAAGTCAAATATTAATTTGGCTGTGGATGTTTTGTTTTAGACTGTTTTTCATACAGTCGTCTAAAGAGATAAATTGTGAAGAAAATACGTCCAAATAGAATTCGTGTGGGCCACTTTTATGGTTCTCATGCATAAGTCTTTCGTTGTTTACGTACTGGTATTGACGGCGTTGAGGTTCAGATTCCTTTTCTGGGTTGTGACAGCTTGTACAATACGTAGTTAACCACCCTTTCGAAGAAACACACTGCCTCCAACTTCAACTCTACAAACGGAAGCATTTTTTTCTCTCAAGAAGGAGGTGTCCCTCTTACCACACCACGCAATGTAATAAACATAGAGACTGTAATGTATTTATCATCATCGACTGTGACCTCGCACACCGGTATACGATTATTCTTTATTTTATTTGTTGTTTATGCGCTTCCAGTATCTTAGATTTGCTTTTATAGCGTCGAGTGGGAGAGTGATATAAGTTGTGACGTAACCTGAAGAACTGTCTTGGTGTTTACCTTGGGGAGGGAGGAGTAGAAGAGAAACATGTAAAATCTTAGAATAGTGAGTCTCTGGACTCATATTTGAACCCGGGACTTCCAGAATACAAAGTAGGTATGTTACCCACTAGACCGCGATGTTCTGTCTGTCCCTTGAGGAAGAGCTATGTTGAGCATGGCGTGCAATACATCACCCACCCAGCGAAGCGTTTAGACATTTGCAGCAAGAGCTGACATTGCAACTAGCTAGACGTATAACACAGCACGAATTGTGGAAATCGCAGTAGACTTTTCGCCATCGTTTGGTTGCTTTCATCTCGGTAACGAGTCTTGTAGCTTGCCAGTATCACAAGATAATCTGAAATTAATGCAGCTGTGAATGTATTTATGTCACACGTTTGGTAGTTAAACAAAGAAGAGTGTGATTTGTTTATAGCAGTTTCAGTTTCAATGCAGCAGCGAGTGAAGTAACATATATGCACTGTAGGTTATTAAAAAGACTAATGTACGTTTGGTAACGTGTAGACTGTTGACAAGTTCACAGAATTTTCTAGTATAAGATTTTCAGTCTAATGTGCTTCGTGAAACTGCTGCCGGTTATAAATAACTAGTAACATCAGCTGTGCAGGCTGTAAACATTTTTTTTCTTATTTCTTTCAATGCGTGGTTTCAAGATGGAATTATGCACACGATGAAAATATCTTTCATAATTTAACGGAGGAATATGCTTAGACACCGAAGAATCAGAGAATTAAATGACTTTTATAACTCCTATTATCGCCGAAACGTTTTAGCCGATTTTATCGATCTGGGTAAATTTGAGGTTCTCAAGTATGTGACTGTGTAGAATACTGTCGTGTGGTATGTGACAATATGGATGCATTACATTCCAGCAAAACATCTGTCAAGTTTTACCAAATCACTTGGCATCACATACCAAATGACTTGACTCTTAAGAATTTGAACGGCTTACTTAATTAACGTAGATATTTAATCGTTGTAAGACATTTGTTAATACTTCAACTACCCGATGTTCTTTTTATATTTTTCCCTAACTTTAGTAACTGTAGTTACCAGTTCAGACTGTGCCCGACTTGCAACAGAGAGTATTACAAACTACATTGTTTTCCCGTTATGCGGCCTCTGATGTCGATGAAACTCGGTGCAGAACGCACAGTATTGAATGCTAATGAATGCAGAAGAGAATTTCCTTTTAATATGTCGTACGAGGGGTTTGGAATTAATAGGTGGTGGTGGGTGGTTGGAGTCACAGCTTCTTGTATGTAAATGAGATGGAGCCTAGTGTGTCAACTTAGCAGCCTCCTCTACGCATGAAATCTGGTTATTCCTATTTCTTCCCCTACTTTCAGCCAGCAATTCGTCCTCTGTCTTGCGCGAGCTAATTAAATGTGGGCAGGTCTTTTGTCAAGTTGGGGTAAGGGCGGCGGTTTTCAACAGGTTGATGTTGTTTCATGCGCAGACATTTAATGAACATTTGTCTTAGGGATAATGTTCTAGAGGACGGCAAAACTGTTGTCATTCATTCAGTAGGGTGATTAGAATGAACTGCATTTTCAATTCATCACTGTTTTGTCACATAACAAATCATCAGTTCCCGACTTCAAAGGAATTTCATGCAATTTCATGTGCCTTGTGCTCACAATAAATAACGTGATATCATTTTAAGTCATAAATAAGTACTGGCATACGGATGACAATGTGAGAACCTAGCCCAAAGAAATTTTGTGAACGTCTTCTTCAAGGGTGGAAAGGAGGGAGACAAGGAGGGGGAGGGGAGAGAGAGAGAGAGAGATATGTGGCTGGTTGGTTGATACGGAAGAGAGATCAGGTATTTTCATAGATTTAACAAAGTGATCTAAGTTCTTATATTTCCAATCGAGACCGTTTTGAGTCTGTATGAAGGCCAACCTAGTATTGGGATTTAGAATGTCTGCAGTCATACAATAAGTCTTCATGGCGTGGTACTCATTTTCAGCACACGAAAATTACCCGTTTCAGAGGAGACCAGTTTTAACATCATAGTTACATTTTAAAAACCACAAAACGTATTTTGATGGGCAATGTAGACGGACTTTCTTCGTCTTGGAATTGTGGCAGGACGAGTTCTGTGATCTCACGTCCACCATCACGTGATA
>Ga0123357_10006987_pt1 | contig 13879 bp, 11 predicted proteins | sample TergutEmb28metaG_FD_89873 | JGI IMG/M metagenome (GOLD analysis project Ga0123357, IMG submission 89873) | Embiratermes neotenicus P4 segment gut microbial communities from Petit-Saut dam, French Guiana - Emb289 P4 | ecosystem: Host-associated > Arthropoda: Insects > Digestive system > Gut ... | reverse complement strand
GCTACAAATCGGAAGGTCGCTGGTTCGATCCCAGCTGGTGTCAGTGGATTTTTCATTGACATAAAATACTTCCGATCGCACTATGGCCCTGGGGTCGACTCAGCCTCTAACAGAAATGAGTACCAGGAGTATTTCCTGGGGGTAAACGCGGCCGGTGCATAAGGCTAACAACCTTACCACCATCCTGTGCCGTTGTCACGAAATCTGGGAACCTTAACTTCCTGGAACCCTCTGGGCCTGTCCAGGCCTGTAACGGGACTGCTTTACCTCTTAATGCTTGTGTCTTGCCCTGCATGCAGTGGGTGAATGTAATGAAAGGCAGTGCCATAGCTAGCCTTGTTTGGTGCCTGGGACGAGTATTGAGATTGAGATGGCTGCACATAACAGAGGAGATGAACTTTAACCTTTTGACACCTAACGACGACTATAGGGGTCGTACCGCACCGCTAACCTCTAAATGTTGCATTTTGTATATTTATTCAACAAATAAAGTTACTGAATAATTTAAACACGGTATATACTCTCCGTTTCTTCCTCTTCAAAATGCAGTTTGTTTCATAATTCTAACATATTTGGTTCCTGTATTATTCACATTTAATATACAGCGTGTGCTAAAATTAAGAAAATAATTCCGGCGCCAAAAGGTTAACAAAATCACAATCATTTTATTTGGGTGAATAGTTTGAAATTTCTTGAGCATAGAAAATCAAATTTCTTGCATGTAAAATATTTATTTTACCTCCTCTTGTACTCTGCCACTGGGGAGGCAACACCATTGACCCTCTACCCCCAAGATACCCTCGTGGTTACAGGATGTGTTAATGCTGTGATACAATTCTATGAATGCTGGTGTGGAGGGTTACGTATGAAATTAGTGCATTCCAAACAATAAATAAAGTAGGTGAAAACAGTGTTATGTATACAGAATGTCCCTGAACATGATGACTTTCTCACATAGAAAGCCTTTATCTTCTGAGGCATCGTGTGACAGCTGACACACTCGGGGACACGACAAAAGGGACGCTCTGTACATGCACAGGGTTCAACGCATGTTCACTCAGTATGCCACCCACATGATAATTCTACTTACCAGACATTTCTCTGCAATAGGAACTGTGCCTGTCCATGTTACTGCACTGGCTCTACACCTGCCCACTTACGTCATGCAACCAGTGCTGGCCCAAGACGTGTGGGCACACTGGGCAGGTTAATAATTTGACGCCCATTCAAACCGATATTCTGTCAAATTTTTTTTGGCCTGTGACAGGGCTGACAAATATTTTTGAGGGCACATCCCCAAAATGTGGATAATTTTTGGAGAAATACTTTTGTGTATGGAAACACGAGTTTACTACCACCATATTTCCGATTATTCCAGGGATGTCTTAGTGCCCGTTATAGGTTGGCTCCCTGGGCGGCTGATTCGCTGACCCGCCCCTTAGTCCAGCCACGCACGTAATATACAAGGTGCATAAAATATTGCCCCATACACTAAATAATGTGTATTTAAGCCATCACTTAGTGTTCAATTTACTGCTTTACACCTGTGGAGAAATAATCAAATGCTAAGATTTTTCTCCACCCATCACGCATGAGCCAAACGTGGCTTTGTAGAGATGTGTTATGTATAACATTTACAAAAACTGAAAACAATTAAAATAAGTCTTATTTATTATTGGCTTGACTGGTAATTATACAGCAACATGGCATCCTGTGCAGTAGATATGAAGGCTAAATATTCAACATAAAATTACATCTTCAAATACATAGTCCTGATTTAATGTTGCCCCAATGACAGATTTTAGTGACCAAAAATGACACCATATTTACTCATTTCTCCTCCTAATCCTATAGCCTGTGAAGCACACAGACAAACAATATGCAGGTATACCAACTGCCTTGAGCAGCATCTTTTGTGACAAACTGATTGTTGCTCATGTTTTTGACATTATTTATTCTGTATATTTTCATTGAATTAAATATTTCATTAATGAAACGAGCAAACGCACCTTCACACAGAACTCACTGTATGCCATACAGTGACAAGATCTGTAAGATACAGAAGGTAAATTTGATGCTTGTACACAAAGAAAAAACTAAACATAGCAACATACAGCTTTTTAACCATATCTAATGAAAACCACCTTAATAAATATTACTGTTTTATTGTTGTAATATATTGCATTTTTAAAAATACTACTTTAATCACAGAGTGTGAAACCTACATGGTTGATAGCAGCAGCAAGAATATTGTAATACAATATGAATTATTTCTGTAATCTATTATATTTCAGTAAGTTTAAAATCTTGGTGTGGAGCTCTCTGAGGATGGTGTAAATGACGTTGAAACATGTAGAGGTGATACAGGACAGTGTTTGTGTGTATCAAGGTTGTTTGTGTGGGTTTCATGAATGAAGTATTTAACTGACTGTTGTTTGGTTCAGCATGAAATTCCATCAAGGTTTATCACCCAGGTTCACAACACACTGCAATTTAAGTCAATTGATCTCATCTTCTTGAGGTACCACAGTAACTTTGTTTGCACTGGTACTGCACTTCAGAGTCTGAGAAATGTCTGCTGTGCACAGCCTCTTGACTGATCTTACTGTCTGAGAGCTATCTGAGCTGTGTTCCTGCGTCGTTCTAGCAAAATTACTGCGCTCTGTGCCAGACGACAGCTTAGAACAGCTGGAAGCTGCCACAGGATTGTGCACTGCTTTGGGGGGCGACATACTGGGTTCTGCTGGAGGCTGCATGGCATTGTTCATTTTGTTCAGATATTCAGTCACAGCACTGAAAAACTGCACTGCTGCTGCTGATACTTGTTCATCAAGTTGCAGCTGTCGCTGTTGGTTTCGCAGCATCTGTCTGTCATTCTCAATCAACTGCTTGAGGTAGTAGTCATCTGAATGTGCTCTTCGCTTGCTCTTTCTGCTGAAATATTAGGAAAACAAATTAAAAAAAAAAAATTGAAACCAAGTGATACTATGGCATTTTTGTCTGATGTAAATCATACTGTTCACAACAGACAAACATAAGGTTACACACCGACCACATGAATGGACATGTATGGGGGACATGGCTGTTCTTTAGTGTCTGGCTAACAATCGTGACCACAATTTGATAGGCTGTATGGTCAGTGCTTGAATTGAACCAGCATGCACTGCAACAGCAATCTTGTTGATACAAAAGGAAATTATGTGCATTCTGGATGATACTAAATTGGAGTTTTATGAAAAACTATTTGTTAGCACTGCAGAGACACTGTGCTTAATGTTTATGAAGATTTCATATTTTACGCAGGATCTGTGGTCTTCTGGGGTTGAGATGGATTGCAGTATTCCTACAAGGACAGTGAAAAATGTCTTGCCACAAGAATGAACTGTGGACAATGACCAATAAGCACAATAGCTGAGGTCTGATGTTTTGATGGCTGTGAAAGTTTAGACTCTGGTTTTGAAGCAGAAAAAAATATGCAGGTGTTATTGCCTCATACATATTATAAACAGATTAAAGAGCGTTAAAAGTGTATTTGATGCACAGTGATGCTGAGAAGACGGAATGTCATCTCGAGTCATCACCAAGAACATGCAAAGTAATGACGACCATTTAAACTGAGGCTCGTTTGTAGAGTACACTTGGCATTTACTTCCTGTGCCAAAGGGTTAACTGTGTTAAATACCTACTGGACATGAGCTGTGTCATTCTGCCACTGTGTTTATGAGCCTATGGAATGGATCAGGGTTTGATTCCTATTGGAAACAGAGATTTTTCCAAAGTTTCCATTCTTCTGAGATGATGACAATGCAGCTGTATCATCTTCAGGGGTTGGATGTCCAAGACACTGGACATTCATGCCTTCCTGATATGTTTCCTTGGCATATGAAAGGGTATGACTGGCTTACTGTTCATCAACACAAATAGCAAAACAATTTACAGCCGGTATAAAAGTAACAAGGACTTCAGAACTTCACATTCTGGTACAATCCTCCAGAACGTCCTGTACTTACATCACAGGTTTCTTCTTTGCATGTGATCGAGCTGTGGGTGAAGACTGCACTGGTACAGTAGCTGTCATTGTGTGAGATGTTGGGTGCACAATATCTTCACCTTCATCTAAATCTTCCATCACTACTGCAAATGAATCGCTAAGCTGTGTAGCTGTGTCATCATTTACAACCTCTTCTTCTTTCTCACCTTCACCATTATCATCTTCTTCCTCATGATCATGATCATCATGATCATCGTCATCATCTATAATGCATGTAAGACATATTATGTGGTTGTTGGGGGTTGCTTATTTGTTTCCTTACATCGATCACCAAAGTAATATAGTAATGATGAGGATAATTTTCATTCTTTGCTTCTCTGGGCAGTATATTGAATCTGTTATAACTCAGAATTCACTTTTGTAAGTATGACTTTCAGAGAAAACTGGTGGTGCTCCTTTCATAAGGATGAGCCCATTACAAGGCCTCTATCTGGACAGGATGGCACTCAAACACAAATATCATGAAAATGGCATAAGTAGGGTTTGAACTCAAATCCCAGTGTTTGAGAAACAGACACCAGTACCTATACTGGACTATATATATGTTATTAATTTTTTAGTCAGAAAGATTTTTTTTTTTGTATATTCTTAACCAATGCCAGGTTAGTTCAGTCGGTATAGTAACTAGGCCACAGACTGGACGATGAATTGTGGTTCAATTCATGGCAGAGGAAGAAGACTTCTGTCCTCTCCAGATTGGCTCTGGGCCCATTCAGTGGGTGCCATAGGCTGTTTCCCTGTGGGTAAAGCCGATGGAGCATGAAGCTGATCTCCATATAGGGCTGGGAATAAGATTATGTGCAGCTGTACCTTCACTCCCCCAGATGCCTTGATGGCATTCACTGCAACAACTTTACCTGTACCAATACTTTTAACTAAACCTGTCAGTTTAAAAGAAAAACCAGTGTTTCATGACTGACAAAGGAAAGATATACTATACATCAATTGTAAACAGCTGGCAGAAGGTGGATGAATGACAAGTGAAAATAAAAGGCCAGAGTTAACTGGTAATTGCTACGGACAAGACTCATTTTACTGACTTTCATCTTACCTGCCATAAGTCTTGCCTGGCTTTCCCACACAGTGGGATAAATGATGATGATACGGTGTTTTTAAGCAACTTATTCTATTAAGTTGAGCAACACTTAAGACATAGATGGTAAGCATTACCACAGCCTGGTTCCAGTTCTCTGAAAAACTGGTCCGAGGAATCTTCTTCTTCCTCGTCTTCATTGACAGTCTTAGTACTGCAGGGTAGTGATTTCAAGAGTGATTCCAGATGGGACCAGTAGGTCCAGTCTGCTGCATCAGCAACTCCTGTCCATGTGACCAATACAGAACATCATTATGATGTGCATAACATGAACGCTGCAGGGGAGATAATGGGAGCCAGGTAGCATAGTCAGTGTAGTGACTAGGTTATGGACTGAATGTCTGAGGAATCGTGTCATGATTTCTGCAGGTGGCACCTTTCATACATTCCAAAGTATCAAGACCAGCTCTGGGACCAACCAGCCTCCCACTCAGTGGGTACCAAAAGCTATTTCTCCAGGGGTAGAGCAGCCAAGGCATGAAGCTCACTGCTCACCTCCATTTAGTGCTGAGGTTAAGAATGTGTGAAGCTCTAACTCTACTCCTCTGTATGCTTTCAGGGTGTGGAGTGGGATAAATTTACCCTTTTACATTTGATGTGGGAGATAATATCTATCCATACAAAACTGTCACTCTGTGTTTGCATCATGAGTACAGAGTGACTGTTCATGGCATATTCACAGACTGGAAACATATAGGGTTTACCACTCGATTAAACTCGAAGAGATCTCACTATTTCATGATGTTTGGATTTAGAAGATTCTAATAACTGTCCTACATTACAATAATGTTAATATAATTGTAATATAACACTATACACTGATGTTAAAAGCACACTGGCATTATATATATTTTCTCATTTACAACTGATAAGCTGTATAACAAAGCTGCATATGTGTTCTAATTATTGGTGCTCCCTGAAGATGGCTATAATTAATAGCTGAAACATGTAGGAGTGCTTTTATATTCAGGAATTAGTGCAATCTGTTGGTGATAAACTTGCTTATATGTATCAACTGCACGGGACATGTACCATATTAAGTTTGATACTGGTGACATTTAAGAAAACTGGCACGCCATCTAGATATTTGTTTGGATCAGGAAATTTTTCACAAACTCGTTACATGAACACCAATGTATCTGCCTCAGTATAAGGCAACTCTTGATGTATGATGATCCCCCTGCCCTCCCCCATTCACAGTTCCAATTTGCAGGACAGTACCTATACATAACATGATTTTATATGTGACTATAAGGTGATGCCCCATTTACGAATAATTTTTACTCTCATATTTAGGTAAATAAGGAGTCTGTGTTTCTGTATGCATGAGTGCCCCTATCTTTCTTTGGACACACAAAAAAAGTTAGAGAAATGAATTAGAAACTGTATAATTTAAATCCTATGTTCCAAAGTCAGGTGCCTGAGACCCTTAATGTTTTCTTCCTATTCCCGCAGGAACACTCAATCAGGCACAACACAAACCTGCATCAATTGTAGCAAAGTGTTGGCAGAATTTTTAGAGGGGCAAACATGCCATTGTAGTAATGACATGCATGTAGTAACTTTCTACTTGGACTGCTTGACCCTGTAAGATGAAGGTACTATTGTGCTATCAAAATATTGGGAATCACTTGCCCAACATCATACCCAAAAAGATCTGAATTTTGTAGAGTTTATAACAACACAGTGGACAGACAGAATGCAATGACGGTAGAGGACATACAGCTTTATATGACGCTTTGTGCAGGAACAGCAATTGGCACTGTTAATACTGTGCGACAGCCTCAACATAGCAATCGTATATATTTCTGTATCAGCAATGCTTTCCTTCCCCACTCGAGGAATATACAATCTCTAACATAGAAACCATAGCTCACCTTTAATGGTATGCCCAAAGTTTAATAAAGAAAATATTACAGATGTTTTGTAATCACACCAATATGGAATTAGTAATGGAGGTCTTGTAACCTGCTACATCAACAAGAGGTGTTATCTCATCATTTACTAAATTAAGAAAACCCAAGGCACAACAAAATTAAATCCACGTGCAATTTTAGTTTCTTGTGGCAGTGACTACAATGATTAAAGTCTTTTGAGATGTTAAGCCATACAGTCTGATGGATATGTACCAACATTTCAGAGAAAACTACTGCTTCCACAATCAGGATGCATGTGGATTTTGTGGTGTGGGTGTTTTATTTTTAATTTATTAATCCACGCTTTATCAAATTCCCTTCTTCATTACCTGCTACAAATGCAGTAGCTGCTCTTGTATTTGCTTTGGTTCTTCAATTTCATTTACCCTGATTACAAGCAGCAGGCTCCTCTGAAACGTCTGTGCATATCTACTAGACTACATGGCGTTCCATTATCAAAAACAACAATCTTATTACACATAATTAGAACACAACTTTTAGTACCTTTATATTTTCACGTAACATGAGAATACAGGGCAATCTGGGGCAGCTTTTGAATGCTAATGCTATGATCATTACCTGTTTTGAAATCACGCTTCTTTCGTGCGAAAGCCTTTTTCAGGTTAGCTACTCTATTGTAGCACTCCTTCCAACTTCTGTTGTAACCCATTCCCTTCATTCTTAACGCGATATCTTCCCATATGAGGTTATGACGAAACGAATTATTGAATTTCGCTTGTATGCGATCATCAGCCCATAAATCCAGCAGAACACTGGTTTCTTCTTCAGTGAATGCGCACTTTTTCCTTCTAGCTGATGTCATTGCTTGCTTTTGTCGGTGTTTAGTATGCTGTTGGGCGTTAACTTACTTAACATTACATTTTAATGTCAACTGTTACACGTTCACATAGAAAAGAAGGAATAGAATTCAAGGAACATAACCTTCTCAAACCTTTGTGGAAATTAAAAGTGACTGTAGTATTCCACCAAAATGTGAACTAAATCACAACTTCAGTCAATCTTGGAATGGCTTTATTACTGGACGGTCGAAATCAGCTTCAGGATACAAAAATATTAATGCATCTTACAATAAGAAATTACCTCGCTCACAAGTATATATATATATATATATTATTGGTTATTTTACAGTACAACCATACATATGTTCGGAACATGGTTTACTTTATCCCTAATTGCAAAATAAATTCCATATTCCAGGAAGAATATCCCTTATTACATTCCTACTTACAATGCCATCTAGTACCAATCATGGATAAGACGGGACTTGAGAAGTGTCGTTCGTGACACCGTATGCTGTTGGATACGTTGCCTTTCTCGATCAAAAATGTTCCGTTCGTGGGGTGTTTGAAGTTGGTAGAAATGTCCTGGGTTTTCACTATTTGTTGTTTCGTATTTTTTGTTTGCATATTTTGATGGTCCTAGAAATGTATAAAATATATCTACTTTTAAAAAGAAGTACATAATTACATTATATTAGCATTGTCCGAGTAAAAGAAAGTTTAGCAGTTGACTTTCGGAATGACTCGGCAAACGTACGCGCGAATTCTGAACAGCCTGAACTCAGAAATATGCTTAACGAATGTCACCGACTTTCATACCCATGAAATTTAAGGAACTATTAACGGAGAAACTTCGAAAGGGACTTGTATATAATGTGCAAGGTCGTGACTTTATATGCCCTGTTTTTAATCCTCTTTTTTTTGCTGATATGCTGTCTTTTTTATGGTCAGTAAGTGGGAAATGTATGCTTTTCTTGTGATGGGTATGTGGTAACCCCAAGAAAGGTATAGATATTAGTGACAGCTATAGACATGTCTTTGGGAGATCCCATGTTTAGATTTGAACCAATATAGTGGCTAGCATGAGCAAAGTTTCTTGTGGCTGTTCGCACAAAATTACAGGGTTGTGTGTATAGCATCATGACTGCTTCCTGCTAAATGCTTCCCATTTTTTCAGTCATTGTGACAATATTTATTGCAACAACTGCACACCAATAAAAAGACAAAAGTTTGCTAATATATGATGCTTCTCCTACATGTTTCAGCCGACAATGGCCATCTTCATGGAGTTGGTTAACAGAGGAAACTAGTTGCAGCTAATTATATTATGGACATGCAGATATAAAGCTAAAATACATGTTTAATTTCAATTTCATGACAAGTGTTTAGAACTTGGAGTACATTATTTTTATTTATTTTGCACATGTATTTTACCTTTGTATCTGCACATGTATAATGTAAAATCATAACTACTCTGTCCTTTGTTAACCACTTCCCTGAGGATGACCATTGTAGGTCGAAACATGTAGGAGGAGTGTCATGTATCAACTTTTGTCTTTTTGTTGTCTTTTTATTATTGTGCAGTTGTTGCAGTAAATGTGAACTAGTTTAGTGCACGGAACATGGATCGCTTTAAACATGGTATAACTGCATATAAACAACAAACCTGGAAAAAATGAAAGAAAGCATCTTTGAGAACATAATAATCATTCCAAGGTTCATTACCACGTTCACAAGAGCCCAGACCAGACTACATGGTGTTATTATGCAGAAGACCACAGTCTAAATCTTTGCACTCACTGTACCTCAAATCTTGTACACATGGAACTTGTCCAGAATGTTGTTTCAATTGCCAATACAGAACAGAATTCTGTCTGTGGGCACTTGCCCCAGAAAGAGCAGTTTACAATTCTGAGTCTTTCAACCAGTGCAAAACACTAGAGCAGGGTTGCAGTCTGAAATAATACACAAGCCAAATTAAAATTTTGAAATGTTATGCAGGCTGTGTGTCCTGTGAAACAAGAAAGGGGGATTTTCATGAAAATTAAACACATCATTAACCAAACTTCCTACTTGTAGTACAAAATCAGAATGTAATACCTTGAATTTAAAGCTTTATTGCATTGTTGTCCATGCTGGTGTGTGTTGTACATTGATAGCCAAAAATAGCCAACATTTTTGAGCCACCGGGCAGCCCATAACAAAAACATTGAAGTCAAAAAAACTTCAACACTGAGCTTGGACACATTTTGTAATTAGAATAGGACCTGTGAGAGGGCCATAGAAAAACGAAGTGGAAAGCCACATGTTTGAGATCCCTGGTCTAGAGCACTAATGGAATCTTGCCTCTGTGCCCATTATATACCCTGTTTTTGGTCTGGGAGTGACTGTTCCTGTCTTGTATTTCAGGTGAGACACTTTGAATGCAGATATGAAGATACATGCTGTAATACTGTTTGTGGTGAGTAATGCAATTGGTATGCATTGTCTTTGTGCCATGTGGCAGATATCTCTTAGTGTGTTAAACATATCAGAAGCCTGCAATTTATTGAAATAATGTTTAAAAATTCAATTACTATCGCAGGAAAAACTATTGCTGTTAGAAATTCCAACTGGTTAATGTTGTTTAGAGAAGTGATTGCTGTTTGTTATGAAAATCATACAAAATGTATAAATGCACTATGTATGTAATTTATTCCTTTTTGGGTAATTCCCTGGCGTCTGAGTTCTAATTGCCGACGTTTCGTAACTCACTATCGGTTCCATCTTCCTGCCTATGAAGATGGAACCGATAGTGAGTTCCGAAACGTCGGCATTTAGAACTCAGACGCCGGGGAATTACCCAAAAAGGAATAAATTACATTTAGAACACGGCGAAAGCTTAAAAACAAGATTGCACTATGTATGTGTGTGTGTGTGTGCAAAACGCAGTGTTCTTGAATATTAGACTGAGGTATAAATAGTTGATTACCCAAATACTGTGTTTAATCCTCATTAAATATTGTTTGGACGATCAAATCAGGGAGAGTATTTTCTGGAATTACTTGATTCATATCTTAAATGGTAATGGATTGTTGTGGCAGAAGATGTCTGTAGAGTTCTCCAGTCCCATGTGAATGCCATCAATAGACTCTGATTTACATTTTATAATCGTTCACAATCACCCTCACATTTCATTCTTAACTGCAGGATATGTATATGTTTTTAAAGCATGTTATTTAATGACTCAATTGCTAAAAGAGTATAAAATCTGTGATTCATGAATGAAAGAGCGTGGAGCACTGATACTGACAGGGAAAAACCAAAGTACTTGACAAAAAACTTTTCCCAGTGCTACTGTGTCAACAAAAATCCCACACTGTCTACCCTCAGATCAAAGCTGGACTGCTGTGGTGAAGGGCCAATGACCACGGAGCCATGGAACGGTTTGTGAACGGCCATTTCCACTTTTACAATGTTGTGGAATTTATTACCTGCTAAGCGATATTTCAGTGGCCAAACAATATGGTGGATGGACATGATGTCTGTAAAATGACTGCAATATGTCTGATGTATGCTGTGTGGGGTTCCACTGTCATGTTGAAGGATCACATCTTGTGACAGGTCATTTGTTTGGGCTGCCAAAGTAACACTGGAAGTAATGATTGTACCATGTAATGAGGAAGTGGAAATGTCTGTTTGTGAGCAGTTGTGCATGCAAGATCCTGATTTCCAACTTGATGGAATTTTGAAACTCATGCCAAGATAGGACAAAGGCATCAATGCTGTTGGGGGTTGTGTTGGAAAATAATGATACTTCAGGGCAGTGAGGTACATTTAACATTGTAATGACTTCTCTTGTAATTTTATGCCCTCTGCAACCTTACTTATTGAACATCCCGTGTGTTGAAAGTGTTGAAATTGTGTTGACTAAAGTGTGTGTGTGTGTGTGGAACTCTACAGGTCCTACTGAAGGTACATGCAGATGACGATGAACAACATGCCTTGTTTTACCACACAGGGTCACTAGATCCTATTGACCACTTCTCTCCTGAGTCTGACGATTCAGAGGGTTAGTATGCCTTACAAACAATCAGCGTGTTTGCACATTGTTCTGTGTGCAGGGGGTCCCTGACTTACACAGGTTAAAGTTACATGGATACATGAGTAGAGTACATTTTTTATTTAAACAAATTATGGGCTTTGACTTGTATGGTCATTAATGTGGGATATACCGTGTTTTTAAATTATAATGCATCATAGTATGATATGTTATGCTGTGATAGATTTTAGTGTATGTAAACAGTAGTTACATTGAATTTTGTGTTTAAGTTGAAATAGATATGTGTGTAATCTTAGTAACTGATCAACCTAATGCACAAATTCTTGTTTTATAATAAGTTTATTATATTCCTCTACATGTTTCAAGCACTATTGTACTCATCATCAGGAGGTCAAAATTGTATTATACAGCAAATGCTATCATCACACTCTGTAGGTGGCCATCTGGTGCATGTAGAGGAATATAAGAAACTTATTATAAAACAAGAATTTGTGCATTAAGTTGGTCAGTTACTAATATTATACTGAGATGCACGGTCAGCAAAACATAAAAAAAAAAGATTGTGTGTGTTGGTAAGAGTATTGTGTATGAGCATTGTTCAACTTGACACGGTGTTCAGCTTGTACACAAACTTGATAACAAATTAACTGTAAAGCAAAGTATAGAAATATAATTTATTGTATTCTTAGTGGTCTGAAACAAGTTTTATTGCCTTTTGTCATCTATTTGTACCTACAAAATGAAATACATTTAATCCTTGTTTAAAATTAGGGTTATGTTCCAGAAAAACAGAACTTAGAGTGACACAATGTAAAATGGAGCATTTTTTCCCCATATAAAATTAATGAAAGTACCAAATGGGATGTCCATTAAGATATCACCTGCTGCCAATGGCAACAATATTTGTCCAATCCCAGACCTTGCTTTTGGAACTTTTGGCTACTAAAATTTGGTAGTGTTAAAGTGCAACAATGCTGTTGAGGACAACATGAAACAAGGGCTGCCTGTAAAGCCAGCCATTGGCTATGTGCAGCTCAGATTGTGACTTTGCTCAATAGATCACAGCATTCATTGGTCACATAGATCTCTGGAAGTTCATAGCTGACCTTGTACTGTAATTATAATTATGTTTAAACTTAATTTAGTGCCTTATTTTTTCACAGCTAGACACATTCGACAGACAGAACTTACAGTGAGGTCAATATTGGAATGGCTTCAAGGGAGGTACACACAGCCTTCAAGGAAAAGTGAGTTCTTCATTATGTTCAGTAGATGTATTATAGCCATATGTATCTGTTTTTAAGTATGTTAGTAGTCATCAGAGTGTGTAGTAGTTGTGAACAGATGTTGAAGTCAGCAGACATAAATGACAGTAGTGGGAATATTTCTCTTAGCCTTGCAGTATTCACCTTTGCCAGATGTACAGTAGTTGATAACTTACCTCTACATATCAGCACCACTAAATAAATATTTGTATGCTATCAAGTTGTTGCATCACCTTAGTCAACAAACATATCCACATCATAAGACCTTTTTAAATTTCCAGTGCGTGTGTTCATTACATGTATGTGTGCAAACTATGTGGTAATATGATGATGTGAGATTTGTCAGGTAATGCTGTCTGTTTGCAATATGATGTGAGATCTGTCAGTTAACGCTTTCTGTCAGTTAATGCTGTAGATCTGTCAGTTAATGCTGTAGATCTGTCAGTTAATGCTGTCTGTCTGCAATATGATGTGAGATCTGTCAGTTAATGCTGTAGATCTGTCAGTTAATGCTGTCTGTAGTATGATGTGAGATCTGTCAGTTAATGCTGTAGATCTGTCAGTTAATGCTGTCTGTAGTATGATGTGAGATCTGTCAGTTAATGCTGTAGATCTGTCAGTTAATGCTGTAGATCTGTCAGTTAATGCTGTCTGTAGTATGATGTGAGATCTGTCAGTTAATGCTGTAGATCTGTCAGTTAATGCTGTAGAT
>Ga0123357_10006986_pt1 | contig 13880 bp, 15 predicted proteins | sample TergutEmb28metaG_FD_89873 | JGI IMG/M metagenome (GOLD analysis project Ga0123357, IMG submission 89873) | Embiratermes neotenicus P4 segment gut microbial communities from Petit-Saut dam, French Guiana - Emb289 P4 | ecosystem: Host-associated > Arthropoda: Insects > Digestive system > Gut ... | reverse complement strand
CTCCCCCTCTAAACGCTCTAAAGCGTTTCTGGTATAGTACGTAAATTTAAATGTCCCGTGAAAAAACTCGGCTCTTCTGCCCAGGCACTAGCGATTTGAATGGAACGGGGAAAGGGTTAATTAGGATCTCCCTCACAGTTCTTAGGTGTTTATAATATGCCTGCAATTTTTGATTTGTTGAAGAGCCTACATAATTGATTACTGCATCAGTGCCATCTCTTGCGGCGCTAAGAAGTTCTTCTCGTGGTTCATCTAGTTCATTATCTGTTGCTTCGTTCATAACAGAAGCCTTAACAACATTGGCAAGCAGTTATTTCCCCTGTCAGATGCTGAAGTCCAGGGTCTTCTTCATCCAGTTCAGTTATAAGCAATAGCTTTTGTCTGCCTTGCAGTGAACAGTGATACTGAACAACAAGCAAGACTTGGCAGCAATGTAATGTATGTTCTGCCTGTGCACCGCCATCAGCACAGAGTGACTCATCTGCCTTCCTAAATTCCGTGTGTCTGTTAAGTTTGTATTCATTTGTGAATAGACTTTTTCATATTTGTCGATCTAGATTATCCAACATCTAGATTAATTCTGACCGGATTAGCAAGGGTTTACTGTACTGCAAAAGAAAACTCTTTGATACGAAAAATGAATTTGCTTAAATATATCTCCAAGAAGTATGAAGTCCACAAGGTTTTTTTACAGAAACATTAAAGATTTTCAAGGTGCAAATGAAACTACCACATTTATCATGAAGATGAGCCATTTCTGCTGATTTTCTGCTCTCACTTGTATGTTGTGTAGCATTGTAGTTACTGGTGCAGCATTTGATGTTAATGTGCTGAAGTAATAATTTTGGTAGCGGTGCAATTATGATGCCAAATAAGGTCTGGGACTGATGCTGCCAGGTGAGTATGGCGTGGTACATGACAGTTGCTGTTAGTTTGTGGTGTGACCAGTAGGGATTAGTGAATTGAAAATTTTAGCTCAGTTATCTCATCCACAGCAGCCCCACATGTTGAGTTGTGTTTTTCTTTGTTGTCGTGGAGCAGTGTGCAGGTGTCAGAGTTTAGTTTCAGACTGTGGAAGACAGCTACAGAAACACACAGAAATGCTTGAAGCTGTTCATGGAAATAAAGCTGTCATATACACATCTTTGAATGGTATAAAAGATTCAGAGAAAAATGAACACTTGAAGATGGTCAAGGAGTGTATGGCAACAAGCTTTGTGACCAGTCATGAACTGGTGGCCAAAGACCGTCAGATGACCCTAATCTTGATATGGATCAGTTGCACATTAACCTGGAGGCATTTCATCAGATTCTTCTTGAAGGTTTGAAAAAGAGGAAGATCTGCACACAGTTTTTTCTACTTAGTCTCATGCATGAGCAACAGAAGCTCAGAGTCATAATTTGAGAGAGTCTTGAGTATTTCAGTATGGCTGTGAAAGAGAATGTCAGAGCAAGGAGTGGAGAGCCCAGTCAGCACCAAGGTCCAGAAAGATTCACTTGCAAATGTTCAGGTTGGAAACAGAAATCACTTTTGGCATGGTCCCCTAGGAATTTGTGCCTGAAGGAAAAGCAGTGAATAGTGAATTCTATGTACAGTTGCTGGAAAGGGTATTGAAGCAGATGTTCACGGTGAGGCCACAATTTCAAGAGATGTCCTTTCTCATTCTTCTGTGATGGTTTAGTACTTCCTGGCAAATCAGGGCAGAGTGATCACCCACCCATCTTATTCAATTGACTTATTCTAGTCAACATTTTATAATCCCTAAAGTGAAAATTGCCCTCAAAGGAAAAGATTTTAGAATGCAAAGGACGCCATGGAGATTGTAAATGTTGAATTAAATGTAGTTCCTCTGGACACCTTCAGTGACTGTTGTGTAGAACTTCAGACATGTGTAAAAGGTGTGTTTGAGTCAATGAAAACAAAACAATAGGATTCATTTCTATAAAGCATTCTTATTTTTGTAATGGACTTTGCAAATCACTGAAGATTAACGTCTTCTGGGGTATTTGAATTTGTTTATATATTCAGAGTTACACAACTAACAAGCATACTGCATATTCCTTATGCTTGCTATAATCTATTTCGGGTGATTTTTTACGGCCATCATCAGTTAGTTGTACAGTTTACATGAAAGAGAAAGAATGTCAGGTGGAGGTATCTCCATTACAAGGAGTGGCATCCTGTAGTGGTGCAGTTGGTTGACACAGTGGGCTACAAGCTGGAAGGTAGCAGGTTTGATTCCAGGTGGGGTCATTGGGATTTTTCATTGAATTAATCCTTCGGCTCCACTAAGGCCCTGTGGTTGATACAGCTTCTAACAGAAATGAGTACCAGGGGTATCACTTGGAGGGTAAAGGCAGCCAGTGCAAACAGCTGACAAGCTTGCCACCTTCATGTGCCGATTGTCTAAAAATTCTGGGAGTCTCAACTTCCTGGAGCCTTAGGACCTGTCCAGGCCTGTAATGGGATAGCTTTACATTACCACTTATACTAAGAAGAACTAAGTCATGGCAAAAGAAAGAAGTTGAGTGAAATGCTCAGGTACATAAGGTAAAGTTCCTGTGCTGATGATGAGATTATAGGGGGCTTGACCTCATCACTACATGAAGCTGGTCAATGTCACAACCCAGCTTCCTTACTCACAAGGAAAGAGCCCTAATATCCATTTAATGTGAGGCTGGTTGGCCTCAGGGACTGTCTGGACACTGGAAGAGAAAACCATCTCTTGCCGCTGCTGGAGATCATGCTGTAATTATCAACCTTTCAGTCCTTAGCACTGTCAGCCCAATACCTGAGCTTTTTCTGGCTCCCAACTGTTGGATTTGGTAGAAAGAAAGCATTATTTCAGCATTTGAAGTATGATTACATGGGTGTAAATAGGGTTTGAGAATGTAGACTGATTGAGCACAGTCAGTGGTGCCCAGTGCACACAGTAATGAAATTACATATTCCATAACAGGTGGGCAGTTTCACAGCTGAAATCACAGTATTCTGGGATGTGACACTGCAGTGTAATAGCTTCAACATTTTGGAGGAATCTGCGGCCTCTGTCTTCAATGTAGAAGAAAATATGCTCTTAAATGTTGGTACCTTATTACCAAGTCACATCACAGAAGGCTGTCATCTTAACATTCATGACCACTGTAACTTCAAATCATGCAAGTTTCTGCCCGAGCAACAGTTAATTTTTCAAGAAGGACTCTGCTGATTAGCGTTGATATGTTGTTGATTGCAGCGTATGCATTTAGAACTGCTCAGAACTGGTTAATTGTATGCCATGGAAGTGAATTAATTTCAATAAATAATGACTCTTTGGTGGTGATTTCCTATAAAATACAAACCAGATTTGAATGTGTGTGACTGCACTGTGCAGTGAGAGGGATATGGATGTTTGGGCAAACATGTAATGCATGTGTCTGTTGAGAAACTGACCCATTGCAGCTTTCTGACCATGCTGTATTCATGACTCATTCATTACCTAAGGGGAGGTGCATATGTCGTAACTAATCTGCATGCATTGTGGTGTCACCTTTAGAATTACAATTGTTTCATAAGGTGTAGTAGTGGTACTTTAATGAATGAATGGTTCAGGGAGCAGGCGTCATAGCCCACACCACAGTCTCTTCATTATAGTGGATGGCAGTTGTTTTCTGCAACATGCACAAGCCTTAAAATAGACATGACTGTTTCTTCTTCATTGGTCTTCATTTGTGGCCACCTGATACTATACACAATCTGAAAAAAAAATCACATGTGCCTCCCAGCTCTTTTTTAATTCCATATTAATGTTTTCTCCATTGCTATCCTCCAGGCAGTGACCTAATAAGTTGTTTCTTTGCCAAAAGCAGTTTCCATGTTTCCTTGTCCTTTGAGATCTAAATATTCTTGTTAACCTGCTGTTTGCTGTTTCAGGCACAGGCAACACAAGTACCGATGGCACATACAAGCCATCATTCTTAACAGACCAAGAGCTGAAGCATCTGATATTGGAGGCTGCAGACGGCTTCCTTTTTGTTGTGACTTGTGACACTGGCCGTGTCATTTATGTATCGGATTCTGTGGCCCCAGTACTGAATCAGCCACAGAGTGAATGGTTTGGTTCGTGTATCTTTGACAACATCCATGCAGAGGATGTTGAGAAGGTCCGTGAACAGCTGTCCACACAGGAGCCACAGAACACAGGCCGGATCCTGGACCTTAAAACTGGGACTGTGAAGAAGGAGGGCCACCAGTGTGAGTATTAGACTGTAACACACCTTGTGGCTGGCCATATGTGTTAGTGACTGCTGCAGAATACTTAGTTCCAATTGAAACTGATACCATGAGACAGGTTTGCAATGAAACCAAAGGACAAATGAATTTGTTAATTCTTGTTAGAAGGCTGCATCTATTTGTAAAAACTGATATGTGTAATTTCTTGCAGTCTATACTGACCTGTGGCCACAACATGTACTTACAGACCTGCAGGCATGAAAGTGGTGTAAAAAGTACAGTAGAATTCCACCTTAATATTCCTCTGGGGACAGGCATTTTATGCCTGAAATAAAGAAAAGTCTTCAATGGGGTTGTTTAAAAATCGAACAGGAAGTTATTATTGTAGTTACAGAAGCATTATTTCCATTCTAAATTTAAACCATATGGTGTTTGTCTTCTAACCATTTTGTATGTATACTTTCGTGTTCATTGCATGTGATGTGAGAAAAACTTCAGAGTTAGGGTTTTACTGCACAAGACATTATATGAGTCCATTCTTCTGTCAGTGGATCTTGAAAGACAATAACACTAGACAGTGCAACAAGGCACTCAATAGTTTTGTGGCCTATGATGACCAGTCACAAGATAGGTTGCAGCCATCATTAATGATCATATAATAACAGTATTGAGTTAGAAACATGTTTATATGCCGATGGCTCCTGCTGTGGGCTTTATGAGAAATAACGTGTGCACTGTCGTATTTACTTGAATGCAAGGGAAATTTGGTACCTAAATGTGTGAGGTCACCTTACATATGTGTATGAAGCGCCAAACCTGACCATGCCAAACTGGATCACCCTGAACCAGACCATACCAAGCCAAACCAAGGCCTGCCTAACCAGATTTCCACGTGTAGATGGAAGAGAGGACAAACATGGCTAAAGTTGTTTAAATATATTTAAATGAAGAGAAAAACATATATGACGTGTTTGTAAAGTTAAACTAGAAATTAGAAACTGTGTTGTTAATATAGACGTTGCCCGGCGATGGGTTTGAGGGGTTTTTTTTAAGTAGTACTTGAGAAAAAGACTGTTGAAGGTTAAAATGTCAAGCCACATAGAAAAGAGGGCTGCTGGTGTGACCTTTGTTTTGAATGGAATCAGGTGAGGTTATGATGTGAAATTTAAACTGATGGTGCTTAACGATGCTGAGAAAACAAATAATTACAATGCAGCAAGAAAGTTCATTCTTGCGGGCAAATGTACAGAGTTGGAAGGAACAAAAACAGAAGCTGATAAATGCAAACTGCACCCAAAAATCTTTCAGTGGTTCCAAGAATGGACTTTTATAAGAAGTAGAAAGAGAAGTTGTTGAGTTTGTGCACTTGAAGAGTTATAAGAAGTAGAAAGAGAAATTGTTGAGTTTGTGCACTTGAAGAGTTATAAGAAGTAGAAAGAGAAATTGTTGAGTTTGTGCACTTGAAGAGCCATTTACATGCAAGACAATAAAATATGAAGTACAAGAACCTGCCAGATCACACATCATGTGGCACCATTTCAAGGCCAGCACAGGTTTATGTGTATGTAGTTTGGATGAACAAGTCCAGTCTGCATAGAAGAACTTTACTTTGCCAGAATAACCAGCAGACTGCAAGGGGAAGCATGTTGCTTTTCAGGGTCATGTGATTGGCCTTTGAAAAAGAAACAATTGCCACCTGAGTCAAACAGAAGATGCTGATAAAACATCATTGTATTCTGATGTGCTGTCCAGTTACACTGTAGATGACACTGGGGGGAAAATGTGTGGCAATTAAAACATCAGGTTATGAAAAGATGGTGGTAAGTGTCATGTTGGTGGTATTAGCTGATGGTACAAAGTTGCCACCATATGTGATTCTGAATTACAAAACAGCACCTAAGGAGCAACTGCCTTGAGGACTTACGGTCATATGCCAACCTAAAGGCTGAATGACCAATTGAGTTATGAAGGATTGGTTATTAGGGGAATGGAACAAAGGGCCAGGGCCACTTCTGATAAAACAGGGGATGCTGGTCTTGGGCATGTGTAAAGGATGTTTAGCACCAGAAGTATAAGCCACAATTACTGGTGGTTCCATGAACACAGAGACCTTGTGGTCATACCTAGGTGGATAACTTCACAACTGCAGGTGCTAGATGCTGTGGTGAACAGACCATTCAAAGACCACCTTAAGCAGCTGCATAGTGTGAGTGGCTCTTGATAACGGACCATGCTTTGGCCCCAGCTGGAAGAATTAAAAGCCTAGTGTGACTTTGTTATTGGATCATATTGGCATGGCAGTGCATCTCACCAGAAGTGACTGAAGGTTTTTAAGATGTGCTGTATATCCAATAGAATGGATGGGATCTGTCATGATATATTGTGGAATGAGTTTGAAGAAGATGGGATTTTTAGGAATATGAGTGAGGAAAATGAAACCACTGACTGTGAAGATGGAGACAGTGACACTGTTTAGTAAAGGCAGATAGAATCTGGCATGGTTTGTACATCAGTGTATGAAATTAATAGCAATGTATTTTCTCTTAACAGACTTTTTATTTTTGGGGGGTCATCTTAATTTAGGGTTCTCTTGTGTTCAGGTAAGTATAGCGATGCTTTATAATTGCTAATACACTGGTATCGCTTGACTTCCATTGTATGTAGTGATTGCGGCTTAATCAACCAAAAAGTTATACACACAGACCCAAAACGGAAGCTCCAAAATGGTGAAAAGATGTTACATTTGTATCATAAATGCAGGGAGGGACTTACATTGAGAAACCTTAAATGGAGAAGAATTATACATTATTTATTTGGAGTTTTGGCCAGTCCCACAAAAAAATGAACCTAAAATATAGGAAGATCTTAAATTAAGAAACCCTAAATTAGGATTCTTCTGTGTTTGTGTATATAGCTTGTTTTACAGTACTTAGTGTTGCATGATAAGATGATTAGTGAATGCTGGGTTGTAAATGCAGAGGGAACCAATTTGGTTCTAATCTGAGATACTGTCTTCACATTTGCTGGAGTGACTTAATAAAAGCAATTAAACACCACTCTTGTGATACTTCTTTAAGGTTTTCACATGTTATATTGACCAACAGATAAGTGTGACAAATTAAACCTGAGATCTGTGTTCTTCTGGGACTTTTGGATCATTGAAAGGTGAGAATCATCACAAAATGTCAGGTACCACTCGTTTGGTGACTTGGGGCCAGATTCCAGAAAAGTGGAGACCTCACCTACACCACAGCAAATGAAAAGCTTTTACTTTGACATATTCTGAGCATTGTAAAGTAAACTTTATTCTATACTAAGATAATAGCAAATGAATAATGACTTGTATGATAGGCTACAGAGTTTTAGTGTTTGCATTCATACTCAGGAATGTGTTGATGTGAAGATGGGCATTTGTGAACAGGCCCCCTGTTTTGCACCTTTTGCCCTAAAGGTGTGAAAACCTGATGCTTGGATTCCTGGTACACCGCTGTTTTAAAAGTGAGTGGACTGGGTTCTTTATCTCATAGTGAGACAAATATTTTGTGTGCCAAAAAGTGGGTCATGAATTTCTGCCTGGTGCCTTGTTGTGGCTGTAACTTTATATCAGTCCAGGATTAGTTTCTGCCTTTTATTTGCTTGTTATGTACTAAACACTACAGGCCAGACATGCAGTAATGGCAAGGAAAATTGAATATATAATGACTGATGCTGTGTCAAAAGAGTTCCTAGGCATTGTTACCAGGTGATATTGCCGTAATTCTGTAAACCAACTCATTAGCAGAAAACGGAAAATCGAGCCACCAGCCAAAACATTTTGTTTAGCATTGGTGATGAGGCAAGTATACTTTATAAACATAGTAACACTTTATTTTCTTGTTGGCTGTGAAAGCTACAAGAGCAGGTGATAACACAAAAATCAGGATGTGTGTATTAGTGTGACTCACCATAAAACTAATGTTGGTCATCCACCACCTTGTTTGAAAATAACAGGCAGAAAGCTGTTGTATTGATCTTCGTAAATGAGAAGTGTGTGTTCTTGCTGTGTTTCTGCACCAAACATTATTGACAGTTTGTAGAAGTGCCCTTTATTTTGCAGGAGCACACTTCTTCAGTCATCAGGGTAAAAGACTAATGACAATAGATTCTGCAGATTCTCTGCATCCAGTGGGAGCTGGGACCTACACCTTTTGCCCTTTGTTTGCAGCCTCTATGCGCCTATGCATGGGTTCACGGCGTGGGTTTATCTGCCGCATGAAAGTTGGCAACATTGCTGCTGACAACATGGCAGTAGGGCATCTGAACCGTTTGAAGCAACGCAACAGTCTGGGTCCATCCCGTGATGGACAGAATTATGCAGTTGTTCATTGTACAGGCTACATCAAAAACTGGCCTCCTTCAGGTAAGGTAATGATTTCAGTCAAATTGACTGTTTGACTCTGGCTGGAGATGGAAGCACTGTGCTTCAAAATTCCAGTAAATATGTACCATTCAGCATGGTGTAATATCTTAGAAGACTTTGAATCTTCAAGTTTCAACTTTTCGGGTAGTTTCAAATGTCCATATGCACTTTTTTTAGCTGGATAACCATGGGTATGCACATGGTTGGAAGAAATTATCTTGTATATAAAGGTCTTGAATAAACATTTTATCTATTGATCCTGAAATATTGAGCTTTAAAATTACTTTTTTAACAACTTGTAAAGTTGAAGGTGAAGTTGTTACTGTGCTTCATGCAACACCATGACATGAAAATGTTGGGGAAATGAAGTTATAGATAGGTCCACACTTTCTTAACCTCATAATCAGTTGCACACTTCAGCTGCTTTATCCTGCAAGGAAAGACCTGTTGATCCTTGAGGCATGTTGTAGGAAAGAAAAAGAAATTTTGATATTTTTTCCTTGCCAGGAATCAAACTCTTGACTCACCAGCCATGCAGTCCATAGTGTGGTCACTGTACTGATCGAACCATTCCAGCTCTACATGACATTTTAATCAAGGATGTGATGGTAGCTTCTATCACAGTATTAGTGTGTGTCAACCGCATTGCATTTTAAGTTGTATTTTGTTTAATTAATTTTCTTGCTCCAGTATCCCCAAAGAAACATTAACTTGGCTTAACTGTTGCAGGAGTGCAGATGGATCGAGGGGCGGATGATGATGGTCATGCTTCTCACTGCTGCCTTGTGGCTATTGGACGCCTGCAAGTAACATCAACACCCAACACCAGTGACCTTAGTGGTGCCAACAACAATGCTGAGTTCATCTCTCGCCACTCAATGGAGGGAAAATTCACATTTGTGGACCAGCGTGTGATGGCTCTTCTTGGGTACACACCACCAGAGCTGCTTGGAAAGTCCTGTTTTGACTTTTTCCACCCTGAGGATCAGACCCATATGAAGGAGAGCTTTGAGCAAGGTGAGTGTGTGATGTGTCATCAGGATCTGTGCTTTGATTTTAACAGAATGTGGAATAAAATTATAGCACAGTAATTTCTTGTACTTTTTTTTTATGTTTGTCTAAGCTTGCACACCATCTGCTTCTTTCTCCATCTCTTCTCCCTCTCCATCATTTCCAAGTGTTGATGAATGAAAGTCTCAGATCTCTTCATTATCCAACAGTTTTCCCTTTTCAGTTTTTAGGCAACTCTTTCCTGTCACTCATATTGAGGGTGGAACATAAGTTGAGGGTGTCTGAGAATAGGGTGCTGAGGAGAATATTTGGGCCTAAGAGGAACGAGGTAACAGGGGAATGGAGAAAAGTACATAATGAGGAGCTTAATGATATGTACTCCTCACCCAATGTTGTTCAAATGATCAAAGGGAGAGGAATGAGATGGGCGGGGCATATAGCATATACGGGGGAGAGTAGAGGTGTGTACAGGGTTTTGGTGAGGAAACCTGAGGGCAAGAGACCACTTTGGCAGACCCAGGCATAGATGGGAAGATAATATTAAGATGGATCTTTAGGGAGTGGAAATTGAAATAGTAAATAAGGTGGAATGTAGTGAGAGTTTAATTATGCTGTAATTTTTATCAGTAGGTATTTTAAGGAACACTTATATTATTGGATATACATTTAAATTATGTATAAGTGTAATATTCAGGTGTGTGTAACCATTGTTGCCATGCAAAAGCAAGAAGTATTACATATTCTGAGTGTGTGTACAGCATGTAAAGTGCATACACCTTTATTATGTTGTCATTTGAGGCCTCTCGGGCTCTACCATATTTTTCCACATTATCTCGCAAATGACATGGTCTTTGAAAAAACATTATTGAACATAAAATGTGTGTTTTGATTTTCTCTACAACTTTTATATTAACATTTCTCATTCTGAGAAGAATTTAGCTACATGTTATAAATACACATGAGTCTTTAATGTGAAGTACCAATTATCCTCATCACATTTTAGTCAAACTTGAATTTTCGTGACAGATTTTCAGAAAATGCTCAAATATCAAATGTCATGAAAATCCATTCATTGAGACCTGGGATTTTTTATGTGGGCGGATAGAGACAGACATGATGAAGCTAATATTGGCTTTTCACAATTTTGTGAACGCGCCTAAAAATGATGGGCGAACAGTTAGCAATATCAAACTGTCGTCATCGTCGTTGTCATCATCATCTAGCTAACATGGAGTTGGACCACTTTTTGACATGTTCTGGTCTTGCACATTTAGAAGTCTGTCTCCCCTGGTTTCATCTGCCTGTTGATAGCTTTTTGTATTATCTGTAATCTATTATGGGGCATTCTGTTTATATGTTGCAACCATTTTTTACTGTATTCCTGTATTTTGTCCAAAACTTGGGTTATATTTAGTTCTTTTGCAGTCTCTGTGTGTGTTTTTTAATCTGTCCAAGAGTATTCCGCTGTTTTTCTCACATATTTCATCTCTGCTGCTGTTATTCTTCATGCATGTCCTTCTTTAATGGTCCATTTTTCACTGCTGTATAGCACAGCTGGAAGGGCTAGTGTATTGTGTAGTTTTATTCTTCTTTTCTTTAAAGTTTTCTGTGATCTAAACATTATTGTTAATAATGCCTGTTATTTTCAAATAGTATTCAATTTGTTATCAGTATCTGCTTCTTTTTCATAATATATCAAATTTCCTAAGTTGTTAAAAGAATTTACTTGTTCTGTATTTGTGTTATCTATTACAATTTTATTTATAACTGGATCTTGTCCTCTAAATGCCATCAGTTTTGTTTTCTGTACAGATATTGTTAAACCATGTTCTGTTATTATCTGATTTAATTTATACGCAGCTTTCTGCAAGTTATCTTCTGTGTTAGGTATTATAATTTGGTCGTTAGCAAATAACAATATTAACAGTTGCTGATTTTTTGGAAATGGAATTCCTTTTATGTCTTCTTTCTACAACCCTGGCATACTCCACTATTAATTTTAACCAGTTGTGATAGTTGGTAGTTAAATTTTGTTATTATTTCGTTTTGTGTGTAGATGTCCACTATCACCTTTAATAATGTACCTAGCATATTTCTAGATTTTAAAATATTAACCGCCTTTGTATACTATCAGATGCTTTTTCATAATCTATAAGAACAAGTGTGTTTACAAATTGTATTCCCTTCATTTTTCAATTAATAATTTGAGGCAAAATGTTGAATCTGTGTATGAATGCCCCTTTCGGAATCCATTTTATGTTTCTGTCAGTTTTTTGTGTATATTGTTTAAAAATTTTAGTAATCTCAGTTTGAACTCTTCTGGTACGTACTTGTATAACTCTGAATTAATGTTTTCTTCTCCTGGACTTTTACCATTTTTCATTAATTTTAAGGCTTTCTCTAATTCATCTGATTTTGTTAAAGCATCTTTGTTATTTCCTGGATTCCATTCTAATTTTGGTTCATTTATGTTTGTTGTGTTCCATAATTTTTCATCGTACTGAAAAAATATATTTTCATCTATGTGTCCCTGAATTTTGGCTGTTTCCTATATACTTGCTTATTGATTTTAAAATTTTGTACACTTTAGGTTGAGTCCTATATGTCTCATGTTCACATTTGTACCAAATTTGTCCCAGGAGAATCTGTGTCATCTTCTGACTTGTCTTTTGGCTAGTACTGTGTTTCTTTTGCATTCTGTTTTGTCTCCTACCTTCTTTGAAGCTAACAGTTTGTTAAATGATGTTTTCTTTGCTTCCATTAATTTTTTTATTTGGCTATTCCATATTTTTAAATACAGTGGTTTATGCTAGAATGAACATAATTGGTTCTAGAACCTCGTTCATTATAGCATCTGTTCGTTCTAGCTTACGTTGATATATATGTATTCAGGGGTAATCCGTTCCAGGCCCACAGCCTAGAACAAAGTCACCTTCCAACACAACCATTTAAACAGGAAAAATATAATATAAAATTAAAAATATAAGTGTAAAAATAATATAAAATTAATTTATTTAATTTTTGTACATTGTACATTTAAATTTGAAAAGCATAAACAATCTTTCCTGAACGCTTCAGCTTGGGGGTATTTAAAACCCAGTCAATACTGTGATGTGGGAAGGTTTCTCTAAGGGGTATTTAAATTTTGAGCTAAATTGTGCAGGAGTCCATTCAAAATAATGTAGTTTTGTTTATAGTGGTTGAATTTCGATGAAACTTGAAACAAAATTTTTAGGAATGTCTAAGCTTTTCAAATATCCAATCAAATCTTACCTTAAAAATTTAACTTGGTGTGAAATGCCTTGAAACATTCTTCAACACAGGGCTGCTTCACATTTGGGGCACAAAAACACTGTCTCCTTCCTTCTATTGTTTTTGTAACACACTACACACCTCTTTGTTGGCCTGGCCTTTTTTTCTGTTGGTGGTATTATTTATGGAAAGTGTCTTTCAAGAAGTCACGGCACATTTTTGTCTGTGGAATGTTGGCCTTGAAATTTCCTGACACTTTCACTTCCATGTTCAATAAGCAGTGCCTGTACCAGTTCTACTCTGAATTTAAAATGGTCTACTTTGGTCTGTCCTGAATTTGCATGGCATATTACCATACAATTTAGAATTGTAATATTGAGTAATCTCCTAAACAGTTTTATGTACCATTTAGTCATTTTCTTTCTTTCCAAAAGATAGGGTTGAAGGAGTTGGTCTTTTAGATCAATCCCACCCGTGTTTTCGTTGTAATCTAGAACTGATACAGGCTTTTGCTTTTCCTGCGTATATTTTGTTCGCTTCATTCTTGTTTCCTCTCCATGGTAAGTTGAAATCATTGTCACTTCTTTTTTGTCTTTCCACTTCAGAATGGACACCAGTCCTGAATGTTGAGCTACCAGTTCTCCTTTCTTTAGCTTCTTCACTTTGACTCTTTGTGGAACATCTTTCCTACTAAGACGCAGGGTTCCAACACAGTCAGTTTTCAAGGACTTTAGCCTTTGAGCCAGAGCTGGCAAGTTATAAAAGTTGTCCATCCAAAACATGCGGCCCTTTTCCAGCAATGGCTCCACAAGTGACAACACAATTGCTGCTGTTTTGTTTGTCACCTGAAATGAATGCTGTCTGGAACACAGTTTCTTTGCCAGTATAAATTATAAAGGACCACAAGTACCCCGAACTGGACTCACATAGTTCATATGACTTGATTCCAAATTTGGAAGACTTTAGGGGAATATACTGTCTGAAAGAAAGTCGTCCTCTCCATAG
>Ga0123357_10006985_pt1 | contig 13880 bp, 19 predicted proteins | sample TergutEmb28metaG_FD_89873 | JGI IMG/M metagenome (GOLD analysis project Ga0123357, IMG submission 89873) | Embiratermes neotenicus P4 segment gut microbial communities from Petit-Saut dam, French Guiana - Emb289 P4 | ecosystem: Host-associated > Arthropoda: Insects > Digestive system > Gut ... | reverse complement strand
TGCCTCTACTGAACAGGCACAACCCAAAGCCTAACATAACCACAGTACAAATGTTAATGCTGTTACTGCAGTGACAGTGTGATGAAGTGTAGAGAGTGAATTTCGTTATCTGTGACAGCAACAGATATGTCATCCGCTATGTCACTGTCTCTGTAGCTTGGTATACACATATATACATAATGGCCGCTAACAGTGGAGGTGATTGTTCATTATAATTAAGGATTTGTGATAACCCTGTACACATGTATCATGTCACATTTCTGATAACCCTGTACACATGTCTCATGTCACATTTCTGATAACCCTGTTCACATGTGTCACATTTCTGATAACCCTGTACATGTCTCATTTCTGATAACCTTTGCACATGTCTCATGTCACATTTCTAATAACCCTGTACACATGTCTCTTGTCACATTTCTGATAACCCTGTGCAAATGTCACATATCGCATTTCTAATAACCCTGTACACATATCTCATGTCACATTTCTGATAACACTGTACACATATCTCGTGTCACATTTCTGATAACCCTGTGCACATGTCCAATGTCACATTTCTGATAACCCTGTACACATGTATCATGTCAAATTTCTGATAACCCTGTGCACATGTCTCATGTCGTTTTTCCTGATAACCCTGTGTACATGTCTCATGTCACATTTCTGATAACCCTGTACATATGTCTCATGTCACATTTCTGATAACCCTGTACACATGTCTCATGCCACATTTCTGATAACCCTGTACACATTTCTCATGTCACATTTCTGATAACCCTGTGCACATGTCCCATGTCACATTTCTGATAACCCTGTACACATGTATCATGTCACAATTCTGATAACCCTGTGCACATGTCTCATGTCATATTTCTGATAACCCTGTGTACATGTCTCATGTCACATTTCTGATAACCCTGTACACATGTCTCATGTCACATTTCTGATAACCCTGTACACATTTCTCATGTCACATTTCTGATAACCCTATGCACATGTTTCATGTCACATTTCTGATAACCCTGTGCAGATGTCTCATTTCACATTTCTGATAACCCTGTGTACATGTCTCATGTCATATTTCTGACAACCCTGTACACGTCTCGGTAGTAATAGGCTGGCCCGGGCCCACCACCCTGACAAAATACCCCGAAGAGGTAGTCGAAACACCTTGAAGAAGGCAGCGCGAAAAGTAGTCGAAACACCGCGGACGTATGCATGTAAGGTTAAGTAGAAACCTAAGGTTATGCATGTTAGGTCGAAACCTAAGGTAATGCATGTTATTGGAGACCTAAGGTTAATGCTCGTGTTGCCCAGGAATGCCGTGTCGAAACCTAAGGTTATGCATGTTAGTGTAAGGTTATGCTCGTCGGTTGTGATGCCGAAACGTCGGCAATCGTTTAGAGTAAAGGATGTCGGTGAAAACAAGATGGCGTAAGTGTGAGGATAGGTGCCGCCGTGGGGATTGGTAAAGGAAGCGTGCACCCCGAGTTGGTTGGGCCCCAAAACAAGATGGCAGTGAAAACAAGATGGCTGTGAATTTAAAAAGAAGATGGCGTAGCTTAGCGTAATTCAGGGTGAAGTATATTATTAAAAGGATAGGTGCCGCCGTGGGGATTGGTAAAGGAAGCGTGCACCCAGAGCTTAAGCCCGTCAAAACAAGATGGCTGTGAAATAAAAACAAGATGGCGTCGGCTTAGCATAAGTCACGGTGAAGGTATATTATTAAAAAGGATAGGTGCCGCCGTGGGTATTGGAAGCATGCACCCTCAGTAGGATGGGCCCTCCAAAACAAGATGGCGACGACAGGTGTGTATACTATTAAAAAGGATGGGCCTTAGAATGTGCCTCCATGCCCTCCCTACACCAAGTAGAGGTGCCGCCGTGAGTTGCTGGAGCCTCGGTGTATGAAATAAGTGCGGTTAGAAATGCCTGTACGTATAGGTTGTTGAAGTGAGGGATATGTATGTGTAGGTAGGGTTCCCCGTGATGTATTGCCGCCGTGCAGTTTGGTAAATAGGGTGGGTACGGTATGGAAAAGAACGGAAGTCTTGGTACAGTTTTGCTCTCAGCAGTCAGGGGTAAATTAGGCCGCAAGTGAGTTACCGGAGTGAATGTAAGAAGGGTCCGTGAAAACTATAGAATCGGACTGTATGCTTACTCAAATACACGCGCTGCGGTTACCAGTTCCGCTTGAGAGCCGCACGTGTGCAGGTGATGAAGTCATACAGTTTGTCCTCCCTACGCCGCCTCCGTGAGGATGGGATATATAGCTAAGGTAAGGAGATTAGACAGTGAGGGCCCGACACGTTTAAGCATAAGTTTATCGTTCCGGAGCACGAATGCAGTAACGCTCCGCAAGCACATAGTCACGTACTTGTGCAGGCACGTGTTGGGAGAGGGCGTAGAGAGAATAAAACAAGAAACAACGAGGTCGTATGGTATTTATTGTATACAAAAAGTACATATGTAGTCCAGCTAGCAGAACAGACAGTCTGCAGTCGCGAAGAGTGGCTTAAAGCACAAATCACACCACCATTCATGGCTGTCTGTACACAAACTAGCAATAGTTTCATCCTCGGTGGCACAGTATTCCTCGGTGTGGGTGTACCAGTAGAGTTGAGAAGGGGTTACGCAGGCTTTGTGAAACCGCTTACGAAAACAGGAATCCTTGGCCCGCACAAATATGCAGCTCAATTTAGAAAATGAATGTGGAAGCAAACTATCGATGGGAACGATGTTTAATTCCACAGCCCGAACATAGTGTTGATAGAGAGTCCTGGAGGAGAGCGTGAATTCCGATATATTGTTCGTAATGAGGAATACCGTGTAGGAAGCTAGACTTCGCAGAGACGGGAGTTGTCGGAGACATACATGACACCTACACGAGCTGGAGCCCGTACACATGGGTAGGAAAGAGTTGGTTCTAGGCCGATAGTCCTTGAAACACGGTCGGCATAGGGAAGTCTGCGTCCAGCCCCCGTTAGTAGCCCCGTAATGTCGAGTCGAAGGGAACGCAGACATTTGGAAAGCAAACATGACCGAGGTATCCCACAAGAATTCGAGTAAATTAATGCTAGATTTCGCTCCACAAGTGACGGAGTCGACAACCCCGAGTACAATCTGAACCGTCTCTGACCCCTGAGTAATAGCAAACAGAATAATCGCGGTAATTAGCAAATAGCTCTAATGCAGTCCGAGTGAACGTTAATGGTCCTATCTGAAAGGAGGGTAACTTGTAAATATTGTCTAGGATGGTGGAGTCCGTTCGGGCAATGTACAATAGACTTACCACATTACCGCCCGTAGAATACACACTGAGGGCACCAGCAATATAGGCAGGGTAAACGTTTACAAGAGCACAACAGATATCGAGCTCACAGAAAGTTTGCAGTAAGCGATTCACAAAGCTAAGATGATCTAGTCTTGCGGGCGTGAATTCAGTTAAACACATAGTATGTCCCGCACGTTTCATCAAGTCCTGTTGGGTCCTAAACAGACTGTCCGACCCATCAAAACGTTTCCCACGATGCCCCATGGTGTGGGGGGACACTAGGGTTCAATAGCTAGGAGATACGCCTTAGAGGACTCGCAAACACCCCTGTACACAAGATTGAGAGCGACCGACTTGGAATTTATGCTTTCCAAATCGGCGTCCATCATGACGTCACTGTTTCGTTGAGGCAGGAAGACTTGGATGACGCCGGCGTCTGGGGCCAGTAGTGTTAGAACAACCGCTAGTCCGAATTTGGTTGAAATCCTTTTTGCTCTGACAATGGGATACTGTCTATGGGGTTCCAAGGAGGAGAAGATGACTGAAGCGTAGGCGGTGGCCTCCTGAAATCGTCTGGAAAGATCCATATGTCGTCAGCGAAGTAATTGCTGAAACAAAAAAGTAAAATGACGTCAGCCTCCGGCAATAAAAGGAGGCCGCACTTACGTGACACGAACAGTGTGGCTCCGCAGTTTGATCAGTAAGTATTATTACCAGACTACAAGTTACAAATAACCTACATTATTGTGTGTCTAAACTAAATAAGTGTATTAATTTATAGAGAATGTCTCGCAGATTCGAGATAGATGACACGATCAGGAGACAGTATAGACGGTACAATGCCGTAGGGACGCAGCTAACCGTACGATTATTACCCCCCCGGTTAATAGTGATCCCGTGGAACATTTCCTAACCAGCGTGAACGAACTCTTTGAGTACGCGTTGCAGGATGTGAGTGAAGGTTACAAGGTGGGGATAACTATACAGAATCAGGTGAATCAGAACGATAATCCCATAGGGATCAGTTTTAGGAGGAACGATCAGTTGTCGGGAGAGGTGATTTGGAGCGTCTTTGAAAAAGTGTCGCAGTCCAATGCTAGATTTAACGCATTGGACACGCTTGTCGTAACGGTGCATTCGGTCAAGATGCCCGTGGGTTTCGGACGTGTTGCACTCAAAAGTAGGGGCAGACCTCTCTCTGGCATGGCTCATCTCAAGTCAAGTATAGTGGAGGTGAATGCAGAGGAAAATTGTTTAGCCCACGCTTTAATAATACCGATTGCGAGAGTAGATAACGATGCAAATTATAAAGCGTATCGTCAAGGTAGGAAGATAAGTCCCGTAGTTCAAGCGTTACTACAAGAGCAGGTATTGATCTGACTAGGGGTGGGGGAATCCCCGAACGTAACCGTTTCCAATAACATTTTCGGGACTATAAGATAGTCGAGTAACAAGGTCTCGGGTGTGACGACATAATGTACGAAGGGCAAGTCGACTCTTCCAAACATCTTAACCTACTCTACGACGATGTCGAAAGACATTATCACGTGATAACTAACCTCACAGGTGCAATGGCTAAAAAGTACGTATGTAATGCATGTCTTAAAAGTTGCGGGCGTGATATAACACAAGTCTGTGACCAGACATGTAGCGATTCCATGACCTGCCCTCCGTGCGCGTTCTCCGACGTTCGCATCCCCTGCGACGGATGTAACAGACATTTCAGAAGTGTGACGTGTTTCGCCAAACATAACCAGAGCACGGCAAAGAGAAAATCCGTTTGCGAACGTAAACGATGTTTCGCAACGTGTGGACGGTTTGTGACGGATGCCAGACACGAATGTAACAAGGTATTTTGCGCTATCTGTAAGCAGAATAGTGACGTGGGTAACTTGTGCTATATGAAACCGTTATAGGACGTGCTGCCCGACGCTAGTGATAAAGTACTATACGTATTTTACGAATTCGAGAGCACGCAAAATACAAAGTACTCTGATAAAGCCACACTACAGTACCTGATCTCGTATGCATTCAGCAGTTCTGTTCGCAGTGCGAAGATGCGGAAGACTGTGGAGAGTGCGTGCGATGCGGTCAGAGGAAACACTCGTTCTGGGACGAACTGGTAGGGGACATGCTAACTTATCTATGCAAGCCACGCCCTTGGGCCAATAAGAATGTCGCGATCGCACATAACGCCAAGGCGTTCGACTTGCATTTCATTCTGAACAGGGCGATCATGTTGAAATGGAAGCCCGAACTGATTATGAGCGGACTAAAGATCATGTGCATGAAGATGGAACACCTGGTCTTTCTGGACAGCGTGTCCTTCCTTCCGTGTGCATTGCGTAAAGTGCCCGAAGCTTTCGGACTGTCGGCCTCCAAGTCATGGTACCCGCAATATTTTAATAATCGGGAAAACCTAAACTATGTAGGACCCACAACCGACATTTCGTATTACGGAGTGAACGAGAAGCGGGAAGAGGAGAGGAAAGAATTTATCGTCTGGTACTAAAGAGATCTGAGACTTTCGACAATAGGCACGTTCTGGAATCGTACTGTAAAGATGACGTCACCGTATTAAGACAGGCGTTTGATGTGTTTAGGCGCGAGTTCATGCAGACAGGGCACATCGACGTCTTTGTCGACTCGATTACGAACGCGTCCGCATGTAATAAGGTCTTACACAAGCGGTTTTTGAAGCCCAACACCATAGGCCTCATTCCGACATGAGGGTATACGTGTAATAACCGGTACAGCAAGAAGGCCCTGATGTGGCTCCTACATATGGAAGTGACGGACGGAGTGCAGACCATGCACTGTCGCAAAGGACATGAATACAGGCCACCGGAATTACCTCGCTTAAGCGTGGACGATTACTGACCAGAGACCAACACGTTGTACGAGTTCTTTGGCTGTTTTTGGCACGGGCATACGTGCCAGCCATTCCGGGATGTCAGCACCCTAAGCGGTGATACACTAGCCGAGCGACATGAACGCACCATGTCGCGTTTAGAGCAGATAACACGAGCGGGCTATCAGGTCAAAGTGCAGTTGGAATGTGAATTTGAGGAGAAACCCGGACTGTTCACGCATCCCCTTGTAAGACAGAGTCCACTGTGTACCCGTGATGCCCTGTACGGGGGTCGGACGGAGGCCATGCGTCTCCACTATAAAATGCGAGAAAATGAGACTATCTAATATGTGGATGTCATGAGTCTCTACCCGTACATATGCAAGTATTTCAAGTGTCCCATCGGCAACCCACGTATCCATGTGGGAGATGCGTGAAAGGACGTAGAAGCTTGCTTACGTTGGATGGGTTGATAATGTGTACTATCGTTCCGCCACAGAAATTGTACAATCCGGTCCTTCCCTATAGATACAATAAGAAATTTATGTTCTGTCTGTGTAGAACGTGTCCAAACATGCTCAACTGGAGAATGCACGCATAGAGGATGAGGAGCAGCCATTGACGGGTACATGGGTAATGGACGAGGTGCGTTTGGCCGTGGAAAAGGGATACCGGATACTAGAAATTTACAAGGTCTACGAATATCAGGTCACGCAACACAACCCCGAAACTGGCGAGGGCGGGCTTTCCGTAGACTACATAAACACCCTTCTGATATTGAAGGCGGAGACGAGCGGCTATCCCAGCTGGGTTCGAAACCCCGAGGACGAAGAGCTGTATGTCGAGGCGTTTTGGAAGAATGAGGGGATAAGATTACATAGGGAGAGCATCAAGTCTAACGCTGCGAAAAGGGGTCTGGCCAAACTCTGCCTCAACTCCATATGGGGGAAACTGACCGAGAGGAACGACAGGACGCAGAGTAAAGTTATTTCGGAGCCCAAAAACCTGTACAGATTTCTGGCAACGCCCGGCATCGAGGTGACGAATGTAGCGTTTGCCAACGATGACGTAGTTTGGATTTCGTGGAAGCATTCGGCTGAGGAACGCGTGCCAAACTTGCGTCATACGAATGAGGTCTTATGCGCTTACGTCACCGCAGGTGCCAGGATTCATTTGTATCGCTATCTCGACCGCTTGGGAGAGAGAGCCTTCTATTGCGACACCGATTCTGTCATTTACATTGAGCTCAGAGACGTACCGAATCTGATTGAAACCGGGGACAAACTGGGCGACATGACCTCCGAATTGCGGACCATAGAGTACGTATCCGAATTTGTGAGTGGTGGACCAAAGAACTACGCTTACAAGGTAATTGATACCGAGACTGGTCGGACGGCTACAGTATGTAAAGTCCGTGGCATAACCCTAAATTACAGTGCCAAACAGTTGGTGAATTTCGATGTCATCAGGGACATGATTCTTGGGACGGGGGAACCTACAGTGACTGTACATACGGAGAAGAAGTTTAAGCGTAAGAGGAAGGGTGAAGGGGGAACTGTGGCCATTGTCACCGAACCAGAGGATAAGACGTACAAAATCTCGTTCTTCAAACGCCGACGTTTAGCCGACCATTCGAAGTTCCCGTTCGGGTATAAATAGGGCGAGTGATGAGGCAATGGTACGTTTTCACCGCCCGACCATCCAAGAGTGATGATCTGAAATTTAGGCATCCGTTCTCGTGCATCGTGAGTGGACCTAGCGGTTCCGGGAAGACGTCATTCGTCAAGCGTTTCCTCCAGAACCTCCACGGCCTCTGTACCGAGCCGACATTTGCCGGCGGGATAGTGTGGTGAGAAGAGTGCTGGGCCCTCCCGTCTGCCGGCGTAGTCACATATAACGAAGGAGTGTCGGATGACTGGCAGTGCAAGCGGCGAATCGAGCCTCGTGATCCTTGACGATCTGTTAAACGACGTCTACTCAAAGCAAGTGTGAGAATTGTTTACGCGAGGTAGCCATCATTGGAATATAAGCGTTATTTCGGTCACTCAAAATCTGTTTCATAAGGCCGGTTTTGTAGGGATATCTCGTTAAGTGCTCATTATATAGTGGAATTGAAAAACGTCAGAGGTAAGAAACAGTTCATGTACCTGGCCAGTCAAGTGTACCCCGAAAATAGTTAGGGTCTATATAACACTTACTTGTACGCGACACCAGAACCCCACTGTTAGCTCCTCTTGGATCTGACACAGAATACGAACGACGGTCTGAGGTTCTGTACCAACATATTCCGGGATGATACACTTCCCCTCACCGTCTATTCGTATGTAGGCGATGAAGCGTGTGAAGACGAATTATCACACTCTGCAAGTGCTGAAGACGGCCAACCCGAAATTGCGTAAAGCTATCATTTCAAAGTGTAACAAAGAACTCGTCAATTGTATAAGTGAGTGTGTCTTGAACGGGTTGAACGGCAATATAAACCTGACAGGTTGTGACATGCGCAAGCTACAAAAACACAAGGCGACGTTTCGCAAAGTCTGCGACAGGCGCGTGCCTCTTTCCAAGAAGAAGAAACTTACAGCGTGGGAGACTCCTGCTGCCTCTATTGCGCGCCGTCCTACCGACGCTCGCTAACCTCATCTTTCGAAACAGATAGAATCATGTTACGTAAGATGTACCTCATCCCTGCCGATCGTTTGCGTGGCTCCCCATTCATGACATGGGAAACAGCGGCGGCGGTTTCGATACCGAAACAAAGACAGACGGTTAAGAAACGCAACCATCATAACCCTTATGCGGAGGCCAATAAGATACGTAAACATCATCCGTATGAGGAGTGGCTTAAGATGCGTAAAAAGATACACGAGGCCGATCTGAGAAAAAAGACAGACGAATGTGTTTGCGGAATTTTTAAGCAAAGTGAAACCTACAGGGCAAGCTAGCAAAGATTCCCCTCCTACACCACCACCTCCTCCGCCTACGCCTCAAAAGATGCGCCGTGGGACACAGACGGCCGTAACGTCGGCATCGGTTACAGCAAACCCCGCCGCCGCCACCGATTAAAGAGTTCAAATATGAACCTCCGAAACCAGAACGTGTGGAGGAAGATGATGACGATGATGTTTACGATGAAGATGATGATTTCGTTGAGGATGAGGCCCGTGAGTACGGTAGGGAAAATGTCGGTCCTGTAGCTAGTCCCTACCTGATGCCTTACGTGTACAAGAGACGTTTTCTCGACAGTCAATATGGCGTCCGTAAAGACTTCGCTATGTATATGATAGGTGATTCCCCGATAGAGGTCGATACCAGTGGTGATATCACGATTAAGGACCGAGTGTTTAAGGGATCGAAGGGCTTGTGGGAACTGCTGACGCGCAAGAAAGTGAATACGGAATTTATCGCCAAAGAGAATCTGAAGTCGTGTAAGAAAATATTGACGATGAATAACGCTCATTTGACTCAATATCAGCCGGACGGTAACATTAATATAACACGAGGGAAAAAATTTCGGGAAATCATTGCGCCCCTCTTTGAGAAAGCGAAGGGACGTGGGGTCGAATCCGCGTTACGACGTAAGTGGATAAAATATTAATGGCAACCATTAGCGATTTATACTATGATGAAGGCAGTCTGATAGGCTTTTCAACGTTGCGGAAGCTTCGGGCGGCCGAGGTGGCTGAATCGAAGACGAAGAAGGGTAAACCGCAAACTGTCGGCTCAACGAAGGCATGGTTAGAAGAACAAGATGCATATACACTACACAGACCTGCGAGGAAACGTTTCGCTCGTAATCCCTACACCGTGACTATCGTAAGGGACGTGTAGGAATGCGATTTATTGGATTACAGTCCCACACAAAATACAATGATAATTACAGATACATTCTATTCGACATTGATGTATTCTCGAAATATCTATATCTGATACCCGTGAAGACAATGAGTGGACCTGCAGTCACCGCGGCGTTTCGGTCCATTTTTGACGATAAGCCAAAATTACCTTCGCGGCGACCAGTATGGGTACGCACGGCAAGGAATTTCTCAATAAAGACTTTCAGGACAGGTTACGCGACAAGGGCATTCAGTTTCAGGTGTGCAGGAACCCTGACGTGAAATGTGCGGTCGTGGAACGTGCTCAACGCACGATTCATGACAGACTATACACTTACTTTACGTATACAAATACGTTCAGATATATCGACGTCCAGCCGAAATTTGTCAGGGCCTAAAATGACACGGTTCACTCGACGACAGGTATGGCACCGTCGCGCGTGACAGATTCGGACGTCCTCGCCAAATGGAAGAGGATGAGCAGTCGACGCATTCGCGTCGCTAAAGTCAAATATAGCGTAGGGCAGCACGTGCGTATCAGTAAGGAGAAGATGAAGTTTGCCAAGGGTGGTGAGCAGACTTTCTCCACTGAAATATTTCGGATCACCAAAGTTATAGAGAGACTACAGCGACCCGTATGCGAGCTTGAGGATTTAAACAAGACGCCGATAGAGGGACAATTTTACGCCGAGGAACTCACACCTGTTCGTATCTCGAAAGAGACGACTTAGTAGATAGATAAAATACTAGACAAGCGAGATAGACGAGGCATTAAGGAGTATCTCGTCCGGTGGAAAGATTACATGAAGGATTTTGACTCCTGGATCCCGGCCTCTAGTGTGAAGGATATGTCATGACGTCACCCGATCAGAATAACTTTTACGTCACTCTGCTGAGTAATGCCTAGTGCGAAATTTATGATCAGAATACACATGCAGATTTCACGGTGAAGCTAGCCCAGCCAATAGATCTGGGTTCGACCTCCAAGTGGGAAGTGGGAGTCTGTGAAATTTCGTGTTCTTCATCTCCCGAAGGGGCAAGCCCCGCCCTACTCTACTGTAACCTGATATCTCCGCAATTCCTGGGCGACAGCACCGTCCGTTGCATACGGACTTTCCGGCTCTACCCCAACGCAATGTCAGCACGAGTTTCGGAACGTGCAATACGTGCCGGTGGAGCAGCGCAGATATTAGGACATTCGAATCGAGTTCCTGACGACCGAGGGTCTGCACATCCCCTTTGAGGACAGCACTATGCCCACAAGACTGGTACTTCATTTTCGCAAGAATTACCAGTGGTAGATCTATATAAAACATGGCGTAGGCATCCATAATAGGACATTTAAAACGATGCATCCTTTAGAGATGTACTACCTCAATCAGGCGGGTCGTGGTCTTACCTCCGCCCCGGTGATCGCCCCATCTATTCACCTCCGCTCTACCTTCAGCAAGGGCATGGGATCGGCAATTTCCTAGGCACTCTCTTCCGTATCGTGCAACCTCTCCTGAGGAACGTGGGCCGTACAGGTGGCAAGATCATCACCGATATAGCGAAAAATAAATCACCCGACGTCAGTGCCGAAGATATATCAAAACATGTCGGAGATGCCGTCACAGAATGAACATCTAATCGGCAAATTGCGGGGCAGGGGTCTTAAACGCGCGAGACGTGTTACTCCGAAGACGCAGGGAGGCAAAAAGTCTAAAAGACACATGCTAAGCGTGCCCGGGTAATAAAAAGGGATATCTTCTCCTAGTCTTAATCAGTCATATCATGTCTGCCGCAGAGATAGCGTCCATAAGTAGCGAGTTCGACATCTTCGAGCACAAACCAGTAAAGACTTGTGCTGCGGACTATTGAGACAGCGTAAAAACCTGCCGCCCCCGTCGACCAAAATGACGTTGAATTCCTAATAACCGCCGGCAAGGATAACTACATACATCTCGATATCCAACTGTATGTCCGAGGAAAATTAGTCTCGAGTTCCGGGAATAATGTGGACGTTTCGGACCACACGGGCGTCACCAATAATCTCCTCCACTCACTCTTTAGTCAATGTAAGTCGTCCTCAATGGCACCAAAATCACGCAATCGAGCGAGCACTATAATTATAGCTCATATCTAGAAACTCTCCTGACCTACGGCACCGATGTGGCAGCCACACATCTCACGAACGCCTACTGGTATCGTAACACTGGCGACATGCAGCCATATGATCCCACGTCTGCGATTATAACTGCAATGACTAACCGAGGTTTCATCACTCGCTGGGACAAACTTAGTGCCAGTAAAGATTTGCAGCTTTTTGGACGTTTGCACAGCCATCTGTTCAACGTTCCCCTCGTCCTTCTGCCGGGCGTCAGCTTGCAGATCAGATTGACGAAGGCCCGAGCCTCGTTCTACATGATGAGCAAGGAAGCCGAACCAAAGACCAATTTCAAATTTTGGACGCCCAATTGTTGGTAAAGCGCATGAAACCTGACCCCGTCACAGTTACCTCATACTGCTACACTGAATACGGGGGCTCTCGCACGTTATAACATGAAGACAGTGGAACTCAAGACGTTCACATTCTCTGCCGGATCAAAATCCCTGTCTATCGACAACACCGTCTTGGGCCCCGTCCCCAAACGTCTCTTCACCATGGTTAAGAATGTCGATTTCACAGGCACGGTGGACACGAACCCCTACAAATTTCAACAATACGATATGAGCGATTTTTCGCTATTTGTGAACGGAAAACTAACCCAACGAGGGCCTACCTCTGGGCATGGATCATGAAAAGACCTCGGTAATGGACTACAGAACATTGTTCGAAGGGTCAGGCATCCATTACTCGAACGCTGGCCATCAGATAACACACGATATGTTTGTTAGCGGCTATTTCATGTTACTCTTTGATCTCACTCCCGACCAGGGTGCTTCCGAGGCCCACACTTCCCACCCAGAACAGGGCAATATCAGGTTGGAGTTGAAATTCGCCAAGCCATTACCCGAAGAGATCACGTGCCTGCTGTACCTGGATTTTGACAAGTCCGTCCTCATTAATTTGGAGCGTAACGTCACGACCGTCTACTAGATGGACACCTTGCAGATACTGTGCACATTGCGCAATGTAAAATCCTTCCTTGACATCTACGCCTCCGATCTTCTGCCTCGTTCAATCACGAAAACTTGCACCGTCATAGTCAATGCCGATCCTCACACAAAGGGAGGTACACATTGGCTAGCCGTGCATTTCCGACCAAATCTTCGTATGCCTACTACTTTGATTTGTACGGCATCGTAACGTTCGTGCCTGACATCCTGGCCTTCGTATAAGTTAACTGCACGACCTGGGACCGTAACAAAAGACAACTGCAAAGCCTAACTAGTGACGTCTGCGGCAAGTACTGCTGTCTGTTCGCCCCCTGCATAATTCGGGGCTACACTCCCCAGCAATTTGTGGCGTTCTTCGGAACACAAGCATACCGGCAGATGAAGTTCACGGCCGAATTCGGGGCTAAAATGCCTCGTGGCGGCTGGGGTCAATGCCGCCGCAGCTGTCTATAAAAGGTGAGTATTTTGGACTATTCTTATCATTCCTATTCTAACATGGCTGAGTAGTACAGGCCGTTATCGATTACGAGTTATGGCGGGGGCGGCAGAATGAGACGGTCGTCAAGGAACTGTGCGTGGCCAGTGCCATCGCTTGGGAGACGTTCCGTTTCAAACCGCCCTACAAGATGGCGGATCACGGATCGATAGAGAACGGCATTAATTGGATGGACGTCCATATTGAGTATAAGGAGTTGCACACCGTCCTCAATGAGGCAGTTGCAGGTTTCGCCCACGTGTACGCCTACGGCATCTCGAAATGCACGTTCCTCGCCGGACTGACTGGCCGGCCGATCCATAACCTAGAGGATGTCAATTGCCC